>VOFG01004367.1_pt1 | contig 46958 bp, 78 predicted proteins | sample 5384171 | NCBI WGS metagenome assembly VOFG01 (sample SAMN12384726, study PRJNA508395) | human gut metagenome | isolation source: healthy gut F | host: Homo sapiens
TTGTCACATGTCACGAGTGTATCATACACTTGAGCAGAAAACAAGAATTGTTTTTTTTTACGACAATTTTCCGCCTTTACTTTGTGTTTTATTCCTGTATACTTGGAATATCAAATTGTAATATTCTTTAGATTTTCCAATCTGAAAATCCAAAATACACACGAACAGGAGGACTTCATATGTTCCGTTTATGGGGAAAAAGAATTTAAAGACAATCATATGCTGCGCGACACCGTAATCTGCGATGAGACGGATGAGACCAGAACGCATAAGATATTCAATGCTCTGGACTCGATCTGTTATGAGTTCGACCTCAGCAAACCGATCTGGCTGGATCATAATATTGATGAATTCAAAAGACATGACAAGACAAGATTCTATCAGGATAACTTTGTGGATTCCATTGATTTTGACTATCTGGAGATTCATATTATTGAAGAATAAACTATGCATAAATAACAAAAAAGAAGTCAGGCGGCCACCGTTTACTGAGGGCTTACCTGACTTCTTTCTTATGTTTTATTCATTCCTGATCGCCGCAAGCGGGCTCAGCTTCATTGCCCGTTTCGCCGGGAAATATCCGGCCAGCACTCCGACCAGCACTGCAAATACCATGGACATCAGCACAAGCCACCACGGAATATAAGATATCGTGCTGTCTGTTCCCATCGACATAGCACCGCTGCTTCCAACAATTATATTAATGGCTGCTGACATTACGAAGCTTAGAATATTTCCGGCAATTCCTCCGAGAAGACCTATAAACGCTGCTTCCAGCAGGAACATTTCCCGGATATTCCTAAGACTGCATCCAAGTACCTTCATCACACCAATTTCCTTTGTCCGTTCATAAATGGACATCATCATCGTATTTGCAATTCCGATTGCAGCTACCAGTAATGACACCGCACCAATACCTCCGAGCACCGCCTGTACAATCGCGAACTGACTCTTCATACTATCTAGATATTCCGCATTGGTCTCAACATTATATCCCATATTACGGATTACATCAGCGACCTCATTCACGTGATCTATATCGTCTGCTTTCACTTTTAATGACGTATAATAGAAGCCTTTTAATGCCTTTCCAGCTTTGGTCTTCGGCTGTCCCGGAATGACTTTGCCTGCATATTCTTTCCGCAATAACTGCTTTAAAGTCTCCAGGTCACAAAATACACTGTCATAATTATTGGAATAGTCATCCAGGCCGCCATTTATCACACCGCTTGCCCTTACTACATATTTTTGGACAGGTTTTGTCTGTCCGGTTCCGGAATCTGACTGGCTCCCTGCACCTGCTGTTCCGTCTGTACTGTCTCCAAAGGCTGTGCTGCTGTCACTATTGTAATTCTCTGTATCCGTGATCATGAAAAGAGAATCTTTCATCAGATTGATATTCAGGACTTTCCCGGTATCATAATATCCGTTGCCGCTTCCTGTTTCATAAAAATCAGTGATCACGCCATTTCCGAATATCAGCTCCAGATGTCCTGTTCCGGTCTTTGGAAGCGTTCCATCTCCAAGATCCATATTTAGGGATTTCAGACCTTCCGGTGTCATTCCCTTGCAACTGGACCTGCGCCATATAGGAGCCTTTCAGCAGGATCACCGAAGTCTCATAGATTGGTGCAGCTAATTTCACATGATCCATTTTACTGATCTTTTCAACCAACTGGTCATCTATCCTTTTTTCTGTCTCCTGTCCTGATCCCATACTTTCTGTCGTCATACCGTCACTGTTGTCCGATCCGGTCACAGTGATACTGGTCAGACCTCCCGACTGTTCCACTTCTTTATAAAGGGACTGCTGCATACCAAGTCCGAGTGAGATCATCACTACAATCGAAGCTGTACCGATCAACACACCAAGGACCGTCAGAAATGTACGGAGTTTCCTTCTCCGCAGACTATTGATGCTCATCCTCAGAAGATCGTTCCAGTTCATCCAACAACTCCTCCTCTTCAATCTCTGCCAGCTGTTTCTTTTGCGCTTCTTAAGTATTACGACTGCTGCCACCACTACAATGACCACTGCTGCGATTACAACCGGAATTACAGGAAAACTTTTCTGTGTCTCCTCCGGCATATCGGAAGCTGCCGCCTCATCATCATCCACTTTTTCTGTCACTTCCAGATTCAGATCTTTCGTGGTTGTTGAAATGTTTCCCGATTCATCTTCATAACTAAGTGTCATCGTTACCTTCGCCGGACCATCCGATATTTTCTTTCCTTCCAGCATGGCATCAATCGAACCGGTTGCACCGGATTCTATATTTCCGATAAATACTTCCGACTTTTTGATATTCTTTCCTTCAAATGTAGCTTTTACATTATAGAGTTTGATCCGTCCCAGATTATAAAGACTACACATCACATTTGCTTCTTCACCGACAGCAACACTCTGCGGACTGATCTCAAAATCGCTGATTTCAAATCTTGCATCCTGCTTCACCGGAATAGAGATACTTGACGATCCTTCTACCTGCGTAGCATTCGGATCTTCATATTTCATGGAAAGTTCCATGCTGTATGGCTTCTGAAGAAGATCTGATTTTGCATTCAGTTCGATACTGATATCGGCTGTTCCATTCGGGGCAATGCTGTCCAGATAAATGGAGCTTGCACCGGATGATGGAAGGAATGCCGGTGATGTCGTCTGTTCATCGCTGCCTTCTGTCGGTGCTGAAAGATCGAACAGCATATTGCTGACTTTCATCATTGGATGTATTTTTCAGATGGATCGTTAACTTGAAATTACTGCCCGCACGGACTTCTGCCGGATCGGTTGTAAATCCGGTTACGATCACACGCGGAACAGAACCATTTCCCCGAAGCTGCACCTCCATCCGTACTTCCACCGGCTCCTCCGCTGTAAGCTGCTTCTCCGTTACTGTAACCGCCGGCATCCGGTGTCTGGTAAGATGTGTCAGAACCACTGCCTGCTCCATTGCCTTTTCCTGTATCCTTGCCGTCATCTGTATCTTTGTTGTCTTTATTATCCTGTGTGTCTTTCTGTACCGGCTTTGCTGTGGTATTCACATAGAACATTTTTCTGTCTTCTTCCTGTCCGTCTGCCGTAACCTTGTAAACTTTAAAGTATAGCGTGAAGTTGAACATCTTCTCTCTGAAGTAAAATCAAACGCCACATCTTTTGATTTTCCGTTTTCCAGGGTTCCAATGTTCTGCTGGTAACTCTGTTTTTCGGTTTTAAATGGCCAATCTTCATTGTTGTCTCCCAAATCTGTGTTATTGTTACATTATTCATCGGATTTCCAGAATGATTCGTTACAGTAAATGTCCATGTTTTCTTTTCTCCCGCTTTATACGTCAGCACTTTATTGTTCTTTTGACTCGATCCGTAATTCCTGTTGCAGCCTGTACCATCTGCGGATGCAGCATAGTTGTCATCATGATCACTGCCAGAAAGGCAACAATGATTCTTTTCAAGCAATTATTTCCTGTCTCTTTCTGTATTCGTTTCTGCATGTCTTCCTCCCTCTTCTTTTCCCTTTTTTCCATCGGTTATCTTCTATCTTAATGATCCTGCCGTCCCGGATATGAAATACCCTGTCCGCATAAGTTGCCAGATGATCATCATGTGTGACCATGACCAGTGTCTTCTTCTGCTCTCTGACCACCCGCTGCATCAGTTCCATGACTTCTTCCGATGTATGGGAATCCAGATTTCCTGTCGGCTCATCGGCAAATATAATATCCGGATCTACTACCAGTGCCCTGGCAACTCCCACTCTCTGCTGCTGTCCGCCCGACATCTGGTTCGGCAGATGCTTTTATGCTTTCCAAGTTTTACCAGATCTAACATCTCATTGGCTTTTCGTACTCTTACATCTCTTGGAACGCCGCGGAAACTAAGCGGCAATGCTACATTTTCCACCGCATTCAACGTTCCCATCAGATGAAATGACTGAAAGATGAATCCCACATGATCCCGCCGGAATGTCACCAATTGTTCTTCATTTAACTTTTCAATATGCTTTCCCGCAATGATGACCTCTCCCTTTGTCGGTTTTTCCAGCCCCGCCAGCATATTCAGAAGTGTAGATTTACCAGAACCGGATGTTCCGACAATTGCGCAAAACTCTCCTTCATATATCTCAAAATCCACACCATCCAGTGCGCGTACAAACTCATCACCAACACGGTACAGCTTGTATAGATTCCTGACTTCAATTACCTTCCTCATACTCCTCCTCTCTGTCGTTTTTCAGACTTTTCAGAATATGGATTCATTTTACTATAAAAATATAAAGACTTCCTCTTATAAATTATGAAGATTTTCTTAATACCTCCGACTGTTCAGATAATATTTCTCATTTATGCCGTTTAAATTCCCTGCGCCATATCACACGTATTATATTTTATACAATTTTCGCTAAGATTTTCCGTGCATATTATTTCAGAAGTGGTATAATTGGTAGGACAATTTCACCAAAGTAAAGTGGATATCTTATGATTCACAAGATATAGGGAGGAACACATGAAGTTTGTAAGACAATTTATGATCATCCTGGCGATCTCATTCGTCGGAGAACTGTTGCACGCATTACTGCCGCTCCCGGTTCCGGCCAGCATCTACGGCCTCGTTCTTATGCTGATCGGTTTACAGACCGGTATACTTCCACTCAATGCAGTAAATGAAGCCGGAGGATTTCTGATTGAAATCATGCCAATGCTTTTTTATCCCTGCCGGAGTCGGACTTATGGTTTCCTGGGGGTGCTTTAAAGCCAGTCATCATTCCGATCAGTATTATTATCGTCGTTACAACCATCCTTGTTATGGCCGTAAGCGGACGTATTGCACAGTTTATCTTAAAGAAAGAGGACAAAAACATGAGTAAATTATTACAGGATTCAGCATTTTTCTGTCTGGCAATCAGCCTGATCGGATATGAGATTGGTATCATTCTCAGACAAAAGACAAAGCTTGCGCTCTGCAATCCACTGCTGATCTCAATTGTATTTGTGATTATTATTTTGAAAGTTACCAATATTAAATATGAAATATATGAAGATGGTTCTTCGTTACCAGCTATCTGCTGACACCTTCTACCGTCTGCCTTGCAATTCCGTGCATCAGCAGATGGGACTGTTGAAAAAGAATATGAAAGCTATCCTTGCCGGTATTCTTCCGGTGTATTCACCAGTCTGGCCGGTGTATGGGTCTTCTCGATTATTCCATCTGGATAAGAAGATCTATGCAACGTTGCTCCGAAGTCTATCACGACAGCGATCGGAATGGGAATCTCTGAGGAGCTTGGTGGAATCGTTACGATCACCGTTGCCGCTATCATCATTACCGGAATCATCGGGAAATATGTTCGGTGATGTGATCTGCCGGCTGTGCGGGATCAGGCATCCGATTGCCACAGGTCTCAGGCCATCGAACGGCAACGCATGCCATGGAACGGCAAAAAAGCTATGGAGATCGGAGAGATCGAAGGTGCTATGAGCATTTCTCTATCGCTGTTGCCGGACTTATAACGGTTGTCGGATCAACTATTTTCTATCAATTATATTAAAAATATGAATCAGACATATGGAGGTAAATGATTATGGAAAAAACAATTATCTGCATCGGACGTGAATATGGAAGCATGACATGCCATCGGAAAGATTCTTGCAAAACGTACCGGGTATGAATTTATGATAAAGAACGTTTCATTGCAGTGCAAAAAGAACGGGATTTGAGGGGAAGTTGAAGAATATCTGAAGAACAATGATGAACAGTCTGCTGTATTCCATCGCTATGAACTACTCCAGACCTAAGAAGAAGCTTATTTCCTTTGAACTCGTAGAAGAACTGGCCGCCGAAAAGCTGTGCATCATCATTGGCCGCCGGTTATCTGGATACCTTACACGTGAACAGGACAATGCCTTCAGTGTATTCATTCATGCAGATATGGACAAGCGGATTGTTGCAGTCGTCATGGCCCGTGACCACATCAATTCCCGCTTAAAAGCCAAACGTAAGATTGAAGAAATTGATGAAAAACGCAGTACTTTCCGCAAGGAATTCACTGGTGAAGAATGGGGACAGTCCAAATACTACAACCTGTCCATTGACACCACTCATCTGAGTTATCAGCAGGTCGCAGATCTGATTCTTTATTAAAAAAAACTTGCAGAAGAGGCTCAGAAATAAAAGAATCTGCCTTTTAGAAATCTGCCTTTATGAATCATTCTTTTGTGATAAGATGAGAATACTGACTGAACAACAAGGGAGGATTTCTTATGATCAAGGTTATCGGTCTCAATACAAAAAGTATTAAAAAGAACCTTTCTCCGGTTTTATCATGGCATGCGCTTCTTCATGCGTGCAGAAAATGACATTCTGCACGTATGGGTATATCCGAACCATGGTTTTGAACAGACTTCTGATGATGTAAAAGACTTTGAAAGATTTTCCATTCACCGGAGAAGGACTGGATGAATCACTGAAATGGATCTCCAGGAATTTGAAGAGCGCAAAGATTACTGGATGCAGATGGAGAAAGATGAAGATGAAAATGATACTATAAATCACTTCGCAAAATATATATTTCAGATATTTTGTTCTTCGTTTGGGTCGATCACATTTACAATACTGAGAATGTAAATATCTGAACTCCATTCATTCTTTTGCAGTAATTCCCATGATTTTCTGTAAGTTCTGCTGATATCTCCGTCACTTTCCCTGGCGATACAGCCACAAGATATTCCCTGGCTTCATCTGACGATATACTTTCTGCTTTTTATCCGCAAAACTAAACACATTTTTATACGAATATATTCCTTCATAAATTGCTTTTTCCCAATTGAAGGATCCCATTGGAAATGCCTGGACATCCGGAATCTCACAACATTTCAGATGTCTGCGTATATCTTCTGCTATCTCCCCGACGAAGTCGCCGGTGACGACCGGACTTCTGTCAACATCAGATATAAAGAATGTTCCACTTTTCTGATCACCGGTTTCCCTACATCTGCGATCCGGATCTGATCTAGAATCTTCCTCGTTCCGGCAATCGTGTGAATCTTCCGGTCCAGTTCTTCTCATCATGAGCAGTCTGTCATACTGCTGATCCACAAAAGCGTCAAATCTTACCTCTTCCCCGCCCAACAGGTATTCTTTTTATCTCCCACCGAACAGTCCAGTTCACGGAATGTTCGGATAAAATAATAGGAACTGATCTTGCATAACTATAATAATGATATCCGTTGACCGGATTCTTCTTCGGCACCAGAATTCCCTGGCGCTCATAATAGCGGAGTGTATCTCTGGTGGTCTGGCACATCTTTGCAAATTCACCTGCAGTGATGCAGTATTGTCTTTTTTCTGCATATCTTTCACTTCTTTCTTTGACATGGGTGTTACCCCCAGTTTTATTCTAGCACAGGATTTTGCAGTATGACACTGTATTTTTCCAATTTTTTTGAACACACATTTTTTTATATTATATGGAGGTCTCATGAATACTTTTAAGAAAATATACTGTCGCATTTTTCAGACTTGTTTAGAATTGCTCTTCCGTTTCTTCCTTACAGGGAACCGGAATTAATCGATGGATTCAAAATGTCCCTGCCGTACTGAAAAAACATCACATTTCTCACATCCTGCTCGTCACAGATCCGGGTGTCTTTCGGACTTACAAAACCTTTTGAAAAACAGCTTTCAAAATCTCAGATTTCATGTAAATATATAAAGATACAGTTGCAAATCCAACTTCTGCCAACGTAGAAGAAGCCAAAGATCTTTATCTGGACCATGAATGTCAGGCACTTCTTGCATTCGATGGTTCTTCCATGGACTGCAAAAGCAGTCGGTGCAAGACTTGCCCGCCCGCACAAACCGCTTTCTAAGATGGAAGGTATCTTAAAGATCTGGCACATAACTTCCGCTTCCTGATCGCAGTTCCGACAACTGCCGGAACCGGAAGTGAGACCACCTTGCAGCTGTGATCACCGATGCAGATACGCATCACAAATATGCAATCAACGATTTTAATCTGATTCCAGACTATGCGGTACTGGAGCCATCCGTCACTTACGGACTTCCGCCACAGCTTACGGCAACTACCGGTATGGACGCACTGACCCATGCCATTGAAGCTTATATCGGACGTTCTACTACCAGACAGACACGCAGCGCAGCTGTTGAAGCAATCCAACTGATCTTCGACAACCTGCAAACGCTTATAATAATGGAAATGACAAAACTGCAAGACATCATATGCTCCGTGCCTCTTATCTTGCCGGAACTGCCTTTACCAAAAGTTATGTCGGATATGTGCACGCCGTAGCCCACAGTCTCGGTGGATGTTACGGAATTCCCTCATGGACTTGCCAATTCTGTACTCCTTCCGGTCATACTAGAAGCGTATGGAACTGCCGCACACAAAAAGCTGGGCCAGACTTGCGCGTCTTACCGGCATCTCTGATTCGGACCTTGACGCAGTTGCTGCCGGAGAATTCATCCGGCATATCCGAAACATGAATCTTTCCATGAATATCCCTGAGACACTGGATGGTATCCGCAATGAGGATATTCCGAAACTGGCCCGTTATGCAGATAAAGAAGCGAACCCCTCTATCCAGTACCTGTTTTATGGGGACCTTCAAAACTGGAACAGATGTATCATCTTGTACAGGAGGTAAATGAAAATGACAGAAACAGAAATTCAGAACATCCTGGAAAAGCAGCATAAATTTTTCCAGACAGGCCAGACTCTGCCTGTAGCTTATCGAATAGAGCAACTTCAGAAATTAAAAAGATTCTATCATCCGCCACGAACCGGATCTGAATCTTGCCTTAAAAGCCGACCTTGGAAAAAGTGAGACAGAAAGCTATATGTGTGAGATAGGACTCACACTTTCAGAACTTAGCTGGATGCTGAAGCACATAAAAAACTGACGAAAAGAAACGGTCGTTCCGACACCGCTGGCACAGTTTGCAGCCAAAAGCTTCCGTTCTCCTTCCCCATACGGAAATGTTCTCATTATGAGTCCTTGGAATTATCCGGTCCTGCTAACTCTGGAACCACTGATCGATGCACTGGCTGCCGGCAATACCGCTGTCGTTAAGCCAAGCGCTTATGCACCATCCACCAGCCGTGTGATGCAGGAGATCATCGAAGAATGCTTTGCAAATGAATATGTCTCTGTTGTGACCGGCGGACGTGCCGAGAACCAGGCTCTTTTAAACCAGCGTTTTGATAAGATCTTCTTCACCGGCGGAAAGACGGTCGGACGTGAAGTCTTAAGACATGCAGCCGAATATTTAACACCGGTAACTTTGGAGCTTGGTGGTAAAAGTCCATGTATTGTAGACTCTACAGCCAAAATTCCACTTGCCGCAAGACGTATCGTTTTTGGAAAATACTTAAACTGCGGACAGACCTGTGTTGCTCCGGATTATATCCTCTGCGACAAAGCCATTCGTGACCAGTTGATCGATGCAATCAAATCCGAGATCCGCCGTCAGTTCGGCAAACACCCGTTGGAAAATCCAAGTTACGGTAAAATTATCAACCGGAAGCATTTCCAGCGTCTGCAGGGACTGATCGATTCATCGAAAGTAATAATCGGCGGACAATCGGATGCCAAGATTTTACGCATCGCACCTACTGTTGATGAAAAATGTTACATGGGAGGATGCTGTCATGGGCGAGGAAATCTTCGGACCGATTCTTCCAATTCTGACTTACGAATCACTGGATGAAGCCATCCAGACCGTGGAATCGCATCCACATCCGCTGGCACTGTATTTCTTCAGTGAAGACAAAGCTGCTCAGAAGAAAGTCCTTGACCGCTGTCACTTCGGTGGTGGCTGCATCAACGATACCATCATTCATCTTGCTACCAGTGCTATGCCGTTCGGCGGTATCGGCGAAAGCGGCATGGGCGGATATCACGGACAGGCCGGATTTGATGAGTTTACACATTACAGAAGTATTGTGGATAAAAGACATGGATGGATCTGCCGGTGCGGTATCAGAGGTATAATAAGTTTAAGAGGAAGATGTTGCGGATGTTTTTAAAATAATTTGGGATTCAATTTATTAACGGGGAAGCGGCCTCTCAGTCCTTGAAGGAAACAATAGATAAGGCTTCTTGTTCAGGTTCCATACCATAAGAAACACTAAGAGAGTCAGAATCACCTAAAAGCAAAGGAACTACGCTCAAACTCGGCGTTCGCCTCAAAACACGTTCGCTTCGTTCCTTTAACGGTGCTTCTGACTCTCTAATTGTTTCTAACGGCATTCCACATTCACAATAATCCTTATCTATTGTTTCCTTCAAGTCGTGACTGGCAGCGGATGTTAATAAATAAAATGCCCGGAAATGTAACCCGGTGGAGGAGAATTCCACCCTTTAGAATTGACCCGCCGATGAAACCTGAGCAGGAACTTTATTCCGTCTGCATAACAGCCTTCCTGAATTAAATCCCAATCTTCTTCAAAATATCCACCGTATGTGATCCTGCCCCCACAAGTTCCGGGCGTTCACATACCAAAAGATGATATCGGATAAATGTCTCAAATGTCTCATCATCCATCGCATTGAGTACCGGGCGCATATAATCCGAAGGTCCGTCTGCTGAGATTACTTTTAATCCGTTCCAGTCCGGCGGCCTTATTATATGCATCCATATCTTCCAGACGGATAGTCATAGAGGTCTTCCGGTTTTATGGCTGTACACGGAAGTTTTCATCAATCTTTCCACTTTCTATACATTCTAAAATATGATTCTGTTTGAATCTATGGGGTCAGGACGCTGTATTCATTCATACAGTAAGCAACCATGATTACACCGTCATCTTTAGTACACGTTTTGCTTCGGTCAGTGCTTTGACTTTATCTTCCATAGAATATAGATGATACATTGGACCAAAGACCAGAATAAATCAAATTCTTTATCCGAAAAGCGGGAAAGTTTCATTGCATTTCCCTGATAGGCTTTTACAGAACTGTTTTCTTTTTTAAGATCCCAAGATTATATTTAACCAGTTCAACAGCGGTAACATCGTAACCTTCTTCGGCAAGGGCTACACTGTAACGGCCGGTACCGGCACCTACATCCAGAATTTTTGCTGATTTATCTTCCGGAAGATATTCATGTATATATTTCATAGAAGTGGTAAATTCGACTTGTCCATGCCGGCTTCAAGACGTTTTTCTTCGTTAAATTTATTATAATATTTCTCAAGTTCAGTCATCATAGTGAAAGAATTCTCCTTATATCAAAAAAATATCTGCTCATACTTTATCCACTTTAACATAAAGTCCGGGCTTATGTGCATAAAATATTTATGGAATTGAGAAAATATCATTCATTCTGTATAATAAGATAACAATAAGATCCAGATGATAATAAAAGAGGAAAATGATCGACAATACAGAAACATAAATAAAAAATAATACAGAATATGAAAGAAATTACGGATTTTGACGCTCCGGAACTAGATGTATATGCAAGACTTACAGAAGCACAGCTCTTGAACAAAGACCATCCGGAGAATGGACTGTTTATTGCAGAAAGTCCGAAAGGATTATCCGGGCATTGGATGGAGGATATGAACCGGTGTCTGTTCTGGTAGAAAAAAAGCAGGCTTTGGAAGATGCGGAAACAATAGCCGTACTTGAACGGTGTGCCAATGTACCGATATATACGGCAGAATTTGCTGTACTGACGAAGCTTACCGGGTTTAAACTGACCAGAGGAATGTTATGTGCGATGAAAAGGCGGTCTGCCGGGGCTACGGGAAATCTGTGCCGGCTGTGACAGAATAGCAGTACTTGAAAATGTAATGAATCCCACGAATGTAGGCGCTATTTTCCGTTCAGCAACGGCACTTCACATGGACGCAGTGATTTTGACAGGTGGATGCAGTAATCTGCTTTACAGAAGAGCAAGCCGGGTCAGTATGGGGACAGTGTTCCAAATTCCGTGGACATTTGTGGATAGATCTGTAAGCTGGCCAAAAAGAAGGAATGCATATATTGCGTGAACTGGGATTTAAGACGGCGGCGATGGCATTGAAAGAAAATTCTGCAAGTATCGCTGATCCAAAACTCGCAAAGAAGATAAGCTGGCAGTGATATTGGGAACAGAAGGAGACGGACTGCTGGCGGAAACCATTGCCGCCTGCGATTATACGGTAATGATTCCGATGTCACACGGTGTGGATTCGCTGAATGTCGCAGCTGCCAGTGCGGTTGCATTCTGGCAGTTGGGAAAGAGATAAATAGGACAGGATATGCTGCAGTTGAAGAATTGCTTATAAAAGAATGTAAAATAAACAGACTTGTGTTATGATAAAAAGCAAAAAAGACAGAAAGGTATAGGAGGAATCATAGAATGTATATTACATGTCTGGATGTTGAAGGAGTATTAGTACCGGAAATATGGATCGCATTTGCCGAGGAAAGTGGAATCCCTGAATAAAAAGAACGACAAGAGATGAACCGGATTACAATAAACTGATGAGATGGAGACTGGACATTTTAAAGGAACATGGACTTGGAATCAAAGAGATTCAGGAGACGATCATAAGATTGACCCGCTTCCGGGAGCAAAAAGAATTCTTAGACGAACTGCGCTCATTTAGTCAGGTAATCCTGATCAGTGATACATTTACAGAATTTGCACAGCCTTTTGATGGAAAAGCTCGGAAGACCGACATTGTTCTGCAACAGCCTTGAGATCGCAGAAAATGGTGAGATCACAGATTTTTAAGATGCGTGTGGAAAACTCCAAACTCAGCACCGTAAAAGCACTGCAGTCTATTGGATTTGAAACAATTGCAAGTGGTGATTCGTACAACGATCTGGGCATGATCCAGGCAGGAAAAGCAGGATTCCTGTTCCGCACCACTGATAAGATCAAAGAAGATCATCCGGAGATTCCGGCATACGAGACATATGCGGAATTCAGCTGAAGGAAACAATAGATAAGGTTTTCAGGTTCCATACCATCCATTAAGAGAGTCAGCTTTCCGACATTCTTCTTTCTACACGGCATTAAATGTCATTCGTTGGGCCACCTTTTTCCTTTTGTAAATGCCTATTTATGGTATTTCGTAATCCTTTAAGTCTTTGTCTTTGGTGATGTTTCTTGTTATACCATCTACAAAATGTACATAGAATGTACCAATCAATGCCTGCATCCATTTTCCATTACGTTCCGTCCGATAATAATTCCTCCATCCGATTATTTTCGGATTAAGATTCTTTTATCAGCTCTTCTTCCGTTTTGTTAACAGTATCTTTGATTTACATTTTTTTTTATGGTTTGTTTCATTTTTCTTCATTGCTTTTCTGGTTGGATACTGATACGTATCTCCGTATTTGCGTCCATCTTTTCGTGTTTTTTTAAATCTTCTGTGGTGCATTCCCAGAAAGTCAAACCCTTCTTTTCCTCCCCCCATACTTACTATTTTTTGTTTTCGTTGGATGCAGTTTTAAATCAGCTTTCCCATGATGTATCGAAGTAGATTCATTGCATGTTTCGCATTTTCCAATTCTTACAGATGATTATTGTATCATCTGCATAGGACAAGTTTCCCATACTTATGTCCATACTTTTTCCATAGTCGGTCTAATGTATTTAAGTATATATTGGCCAGTAATGGCGATATTACTGATCCCTGACTTGTTACCAAATTCACTGATTTCAGGATATTTCCGTATAGGACCCTGCTTTTAGCCATTGACGGATTAGCTTTTGTATCTTTTCTGTCCGATATTCTTTGTTGTATCAGTATCATTAACTTGTCCTGATTTACGTTATCAAAGAACTTCTCGATGTCAGCATCTACTACGTAGTAACCTTTGTTATTGCATGCTCTTCTGACTATCTCCAGTGCTTGTTTTGCATCTCTTTTCGGTCTGAATCCATAAGAACAGTCCTCAAAATCTGCTTCAAATACCGGCTCTATTGCTATCTTTGTTGCCATCTGCACAATCCTGTCTTTTACACACGGGATTCCCAACGGTCTTTTACTTCCGTCTGGCTTAGGTATCAGAACTCTTCTTACTGGTTTTGGTCGATAATTCCCATTCTTTAGTTCTGTTTGGATTTCTGTCAAATATCGGTTTCACACCTTTGGCTTCGATGTCCTCGATTGTGATTCCATCTACCCCGCTAGAACCCTTGTTGGCTTTTACTCTTTTCCATGCTTCGTACATGACATCATCTCTATAGACCTTGTCGTACAGCGCATGAAATCTTCTTTACTGCATTTCTTGGCTGTTAGATATAGTTTGTTTTGAAGTTGTCGTACTTTTTCTTTGGAGTTGTTAGTCTTCATGACATTCTCTCACACTTACCCTCTCTACAAACTTGAATGAAGTAAGGAACCTTTCCTAGACTGTGTTTTGTTTCACAGCCATCTTTGGTACTATGTTCCTTTCCGACTCCCTCTTATCAAGACTCCGATTTCGATTATCCTTATACGTGTCTTCTTTTACCTTTTGGTGATAAGTAGGGTCTCCCCAGTTCCAGATCACACCTTTCATACATACCGCTTCCCATATACCGGAGAATTATCATTGGTGCATTTCCAGTTTCTTCCCAACTTCCTTGGTTTTCGCCTATTTCACCGAGGCTCAACCTTCTCGCTCCCCCTTTTACAAAGGCTACCTTTACGATACGGCAGAATTCACTTTTATGTTACGGTCTGCATGATTGTTAGCACTCTTTTAGAGCACATAACCCACTCGCTTAGCACCCTGTATTACTACAACGCACCGAGTTTGACTATACGGCTTACTGGTAATTACCGTAGTTGGACTTTCACCAACTGGCGTGACCCAGCTTCGCTGGGCACACGTGAAAGAGGCGTTGGTAATTCTTTAGGAAGGCAAATTCTGTTGGGTTTTCAAAATTTGACTGTCTGAGGCGTATGCCGAGTTTCAAATTTTGAAAGCCTGCTTTTAGCAGAAGCCTCTTTAGAATTGACCCGCCGATGGAACCTGAACAGGAACACCTTTCCAAGCTTTATTCCGGTTCGGGTATCCACAGCCTTCCTGAATTAAATCCCAATTCAATTCCTTGCAGTTCCTTCTGCATCTCCCGAAAGAATTCCGACGTATGCCACCCATCCATCGCCGCATGGGCAATCGTAAGCGTCAGCGGAAGTGTCAGTTTCCCGTTATCTTCTGTATATTTACCGAATGTAATGATCGGAAACAGCGGCACATGATCAGATGCTGTCGATGCCGCATATCCGATGTAATCCATCCATGGCACGCAGGAAATACAGTAAAAGTTCGCCGGCTGTCCGGCTTTTTGCTTTGACTCCCCGGACTTTCTTTGCAGCTTCTATGTCCGTTTCTATTCTCTTATAGAAAGTCGCAAAGTCATGCATCGTATTCGCCCAACAGTCAGAAAATGTGTGATCTTCTTTGTGGAAGATTGTATAATTTGGATGTACAACATCCCACACTCCCAGATTGCCTTCTTCATCCGTCATCATCTTCATAAATGGCAGGCGGTTCACAACATTTGACGTACACCAGATAAAGGCTGCATAGAAATGCACCCCCAAGCGGTCACATTCTGCTCTTAATCTTGTTACATCCAGGCGTGCTGTCATACTGTAGTTTACTTTTAATTTTTCGGTATAATACTTGTAGTGATCCTGGCGCGGCCAGGTTGACTGGTCGATTTTTCTATATGGTGGAAGACTCATAATGTCACCTCTTATTTCTTATTTCACCCCAGGCGACTATTTTTAATACAAAATTAATTATCAGGACTGACCGTCTATCGGCAACTCCCCTAGACTAACATCATCTAATGAATATGTCAATTTTTTATTTCATCCCAGAATGATTCCCCATCTCCCCGGTCGGTATTTACTTCCAGAGCTTCCGCAATCGTCGCCGCCATATCTGCAAAACCCTTTTCTGGTATGCAGATTCACTCCCTGCTTTGATCTCTTTTTCCGTATATAAGACAAGGCACATATTCTCTTGTATGATCCGTTCCGGTATATCCCGGATCACAGCCATGGTCTGCCGTAATCATCAGCATATCGTCGTCCCGCATATTTTGCGAGGAATTCTCCTAACTGTTCATCAAATCTCGTCAGTGCTCCTGCATATCCTGCAATATCACGCCGGTGTCCATAGATCATATCCCCATCTACTAAGTTCACATAGCAAAGTCCGTCGAACTCTTTCTTCTGTATCTCGATCGTCTTTTCCATATTCTTTTCATTTCCCTGATTCGGGTAGGTCTCCGTCACTCCCTGCCCTTCAAAGATATCATAGATCTTTCCGACACCGATCACATCTTTTCCTTCTGCTTTTAATGCATCCAACACCGTCTGTCTCGGCGGTGCAAGTGAAAAGTCATGCCGTCTGATTGTCCGTTCGTAATTTGGCCATGTTCCGATGAATGGTCTTGCGATCACTCTTCCGACTCCGAGATCTCCAGTCAGCATCTCTCTGGCAATCTTACAGTATTCATATAACTGCTCTACCGGAATTATCTCCTCGTGCGCTGCAATCTGGCATACACTGTCCGCAGATGTATACACGATCAGTGCTCCTGTCTCTTCCTGCTCCCGGCCATAATCATGAATGACCTGTGTCCCCGAATACGGCAGATTACACAAAATCTTTCTTCCCGTCCTTTTGAAAATTCCTCTATGAATACTTTCGGAAATCCGTCCGGGGAATTTCGGAAGCGGATCCGGTGTTACGATACCCGCCATTTCCCAGTGTCCTGTCGTCGTATCCTTTCCACATGATAATTCCTGCATTTTTGCAAAACTTCCGGTCGGATTCTCTGTACTTTTGCATATTCCATACCATCGATCTGGTAGATTCCGATCTTTTCCATATTCGGAATATGAAGTTTCCCGCTGTCATAGCAACTTCTTCCATGTATTACTTCCGATATCACCAAATTTATCCGCATCCGTCTTTTTGCTTCACCGATGCCATGCACTGTCCAATACGATCCAGTAAAAAATACGTTTCATAGAATCAGTCCTTTCGGTCTTTTTCTGTTTATTATAAGTCTATATCATAAAGGCGTGCAAGATACAGGGATCTATAATTTGTCATTTGGTAAGGATAATCATAAGACACAAAAAATAGCCGCCCACAGTCTGGTAAACTAAGCGACTATTTTTAACCTTGATCTACTGCATGTAGCTAATTGCAGTATTATCATTTTCCATCTACTTTCTAAATCACATACATCATAACCGCAACCACCGTGTACTCGTAAGTCCTACGCACATTTCATACGGATCAGTTTCATTCTTTTTCTTTTATCGGTCGCATGGAAGAAGGTCCTGAATCGATCACCGCGGCATGAACCATGGCCGGCTGATAATGCAGACACGCCTGATTTTATCAGTGTTCCGGCAAATGTCTGCGCGCCGAAGGAACCTGCGATGGTGCCAGTAAGAATGCTCGGCATATTTCATTTTCAAATATGTACAACATCGTACTGTAATGCAGAAGCCTTTAATGATTCCGGCGATTGTACCGGTTGCATTTCGAATTCTTGCATATTCTTCTGATATTCTTTTATCTGTGCCAGTGCACAGACGAACGGATCGATCACGATGGAAGCAACCGGTCGGCAGTTGCAACTGCCTGGATAAATGATGGTAAATTTTATCTTCTTTCTGTTCCAGATCATTTTCCGTAACCTGAACTCCCTGTTTCTTAGAAAGCATTGTAGATAATAAAATTGTCACAACTACTGCACAGATTGCCGGAATAAAGTTCTTCATCATAAGTGATGTAAGGTCCACTTTTAAATGCCTCCGGATACCGCAATCGTATTTGGATTCGGTGATATGATATTTCCGGCCTTTCCTCCTCCGATCATCGCAAGCAGCGCCTGTTTGTGATATCCGACTTCTTCCAATGATATTGCAAGTGCTCTTTTCTCCTGTATGTTATCTTTATAAAATATAAAAAATCTATTTCAGACTTTATTTCTTTTCATTTTTTACCTGTTCTGCCTTATCTCCATAAACGGTATACTTGTTCCGCAGTATCCGCCAGGTTTCTCTTCGCATTTTCATTCTTCATGGCTTCTTCCAGCGTGGTAATGCCTCGTAAAACCGGGAAGAATGCGTCAATTCCATGCTCGTTACATTCTTCTTTGCATCCCGTTCTACCGATCCCAAATGCGATCACCGTCTTTCCGTATTTTTAGCCAGCTTTGCTACTCCGATCGGTGCTTTTCCCATCGCCGTCTGTCTGTCCAGTCTTCCTTCTCCCGTAACTACCAGATCCGCATCTTTGATATATTCTTCCAGCTGTGTTCCTCCAGTACGATCTTGATCCCGGATTCCAGCACTGCATTGTAAATGTTAAAATGCGAATCCCATTCCTCCGGCAGCTCCGGTTCCGGCCTGTTTTTCATTTGCTTTGGGAATTTTTCTTTTGCCAGTGCCGCATAATATGCCAGCCATTTGTCCATCTGCATGATCATAGATGGCGTTGTCCTTTCTGCGGTCCGTAAACAGCACTTGCTCCCTGCTCTCCACACAGCGTATTTGTTACATCACACGCAATCCGGAACTCACATTCTTTCAGTTCTGGTATCACATAGGTATCCGTGATCGTCTCCAGTTCTTCCAGACCTCTTGCACCAAATGGTACCGGCTGTCCATTCTTGTTCATGAATCCGAATCCAAGTGCCTGCAGCATCCCGATACCTCCGTCATTCGTTGCACTGCCTCCGATTCCGATGATAAATCTTCTACAGCCTTTTCCAATCGCATCTTTGATTACTTCCCCGACACCGTAAGTCGTTGTGTAAAGTGGATTCTTCTTTTCATCCGGCACCAATGTAATTCCTGCTGCTCCTGCCATCTCAATTACTGCCGTCTTGCTGCTTTCAATGATTCCATATTCACAGACTACCGGTGTTCCAAGTGGTCCTGTCACCTGAATCTCCTGTTTCATGCCATTCATTCCGGCAACAAGCGCTTCTACCGTTCCTTCACCTCCGTCTGCCAGCGGTCTGATCTGCACATCCACATCTGAATCTACTCTGTGTACTCCTTCTGTTACTGCAAGTCCTGCTTCCATCGAAGTCATACTTCCTTTTAAATGAATCGATTGCTGTTACAATTTTCATAGTTTGCTTCCTCCTCATTTTCACAAATTTTCGTTATTTGTTTTGTGTTATTCACTGACTGTTTCCTACATCTAGGTCTTTTGGATTTATTCATACTATAACAAACTTTTTCAGTCATTTATATGTTCTTTATAACATATTTTTTAAATTATGCTTCCATTCTGCAGGTTGCCGTGGGAAAATCCACTCCTGTTTTTCAAGTTCATCATTCTTATGAATCTGCACTTACCGCTATAAATACTCTGACAAATGCATCTGAAAATTTTGCACTTTTGATGATCTGACATTGCAGTTAATTCTGTCTTCTGTAACCGACGACATCCGGAATCATTTTCTTCAGAAGACGATCAGTGGTCTTTCTACGCAGGATCTGGACATAATAAAAGTGTATTTTTCTGAAGATATGTCACTTATCAGAACTTGTGACAAACTGTATCTTCATAAAATACACTTCAATATAAGTTAAACCGTATTCATAAAATAACCGGCCTTAATCCCCGGAAATTTCAGGATGCTGTACTTCTGTATCTTGTTGTGCTTCTTCGGACGAATCTATGATTCTACCTTTAATCCCCGGCTCTATCGTCTGTTCCATCAGGCGATGGAGCAGATCAATACCTCCGTTCTCCCTGATACGGGAATAGATCGGATGCTTAGTAACTTCTGTCGTGATGGATTCCATTCTTTCCATGATCAAAGCCTTACCGGGCGATTCGTACCATTTTATTTCTATATATTCCGGTGTTATTAATTTTGATGCTGATGTATCCTTAACAAATGTCACATATAACTTCCGCCTCATCGCTTCTTCCAGATACACTATTTCCACTTTCAGAACCGGATTGTCATCTACATCTGAAGAAAGTTCTCCCTTCACTGCAACCAGATATGTCTCTCCATGAACAGTCAGTTTATTTTCGATATATTGATTCCAACCCATTTCCAGTTCTATAGACTCTTCGCCCTCCTGAAAGCAGAGGATCATCCCTTTTCGAAACCTTTTTATAGAAATTGATCTTCGATATCCCATCCGTCATATTATTGTGCATGACCTGCATAACCAGCGGAAAAGTCCGACACTTGCCTGTTCCATCTCATAACATGTACCATCCAACAGATCTGTCAGTAAATGAATCTGTTGATTTTGTACTTTTTCTATTTCGGTCTGTCTTTTCGCGGACTCTATATTTTGAGGAATTCTTCTTCCAACCGCCTTTTCCGATTATAGGGGACTGTTATAATATTGATCATTCTTTAGTCTTTTTCCAGCCAGCCTTTCGGTCAGTTCCTGCAGCTTTGCATACGCAATTGATTCTCCGGAAGTGTCTCTTTTGGCATCCAATCCACCGGAAAATATTTTCTTATAATATTCAGCATGACATTATCCTGGAATAATTCTTCATTTCCCGCATTTGTCACGATTACCATATCAACATCCGGATAAATAAGCACATTCTGCCCAAGCATTCCATTATATTCAAAAACTTCCCGGACGTTCTTCCATCCAGAGCTGATATCCGTATCCGTAAGTACCTTCTATACTATCTACTTTTTTCGTAACAGACGCCTCTGCCCAGCTTTTCCGGAATGATCTGTTTTCCATTCCATTTCCCCTTATTCAGATATAGCTGTCCAAGCTTCGCCATATCCTCTGTATGCATGAAAAGTCCCCAGCCGCCTTTCGTAATTCCTCTCGGACATTTCTCCCACAGATAATCCGTGATCCCCAATGGCTCGAACAGTCTCGGCTTCAGATATTCATCCATCGGCATTCCGGTCCGTTCTGTTATGATCGCAGAAAGCACATATGAATTCAGACTGTTGTACTGGAATTTTGTGCCTGGTTTTTCTGATACCGGAAGCATTCAGATAACTTTCCAGCCAGTCATTTCCGGACACAATTCCTGATTCATTAAATGTTACGCCGCTTGTCATCGTCATCAGGTTCTCTACCGTGACCTCCGGCCGGAACATTTTCACCCAGGTACTTCCTTTATCAGAAAATATTTTATAAATGTTTTCTGACAATTCCAGTTTTCCCTCTTCTACCAGAAAACCGACTGCCATTCCGGTGATACTCTTACACATGGAATGTGTGATATGCCAGATGCCTTTTCTGTAAGGTGCAAAATCCGTCTCACAGATGACATTTCCATGACGCAATACCATAAAGTGGTGCATATCGGTGTCTGGTGAGCCTGCCAGTTCCTCCACCAGATTCCTCAAATGCTCCGAATGAATCCCCTGGCTTTCCGGAGTGTTTCTTGGGAAGGTCTGCCCCGGATTCTCATACACAATACTCTGTGGTTCCGGGCACCGTATTTTCTGAGGTACAAAGTCCACTTTACTGATTCCACCGGTCTTACCAGGATCATATTCGTTACCATCTCTATTACTGCAAACTGCTCTTTTGCCATAAGATCACCTCATTTTACCATTCTTGCTTTTGTTCATCTCTATACAAATCAGAACAGATCATAGTTTCTATATATGATGTAGTATAACAGAAAAACCCGGACATCTATACTTCGATATCCGGGTTTTTCATATTTTTATATACTTTATCTTTTGTTTAGATTATTCCCTTCTGTAATACAATTTCTGTATTACAAAAATTATTCTGCGGTCTCTCGTTGCCTCATCTTTTGTTTAGATTATACATACTGTAATGTAAACAATTTTCAGTATTACTGTCATGAATTACATCTTTTCTGTGGTCTTTTCTGCGAATCTCCGCCTCATCTTCATCATCATCCGGTACATTGTTGTGTACATACTGACGGAATGTAACAACTGTCGTTTCAGGATCAGTCATGACATCTACATCTTTGTCACTTGACCAGAACAACCTCTGTAAGATCTTTTTACCTTGATAGAATCTCCGACTTTCATGTGACCAGAACATTCATCTCTCACTTTCTGACCTTTAATGGGTTGAACCTGACTGCCTTTCGATGTCCAGGTCTTCAGTAAACGGTCAACAGTTGCTTTTTTCTATCTTAACCGGAACAGATTCTTTCATCTCTCTCTTCCGAAGACATTACCAGTAACGTAACCTTCTCTTCTTAATTTCTTTGCTTTGACGTCCATGCTTCTTTTTCAGCTTTTAAAGTATTCATTTATCTTTTCCTCAAAAATTGATCTTTTTCGCTTTGTGGTTTCAACGCTACAAAGAGGTTTTGTTAAGTAGGTTTCCTTTGTTACAGTCGTATTATAACACCTAAAGCAGATGAAGATTCACCAAAAGTTGATTATTTTGTCCTGATTTTTTTATGCACAATTTATCCATGCTACTCTCATTATCACTTTCAGAAAATTCTGTCTTTTTATTATTTTTTATATTTTTTCAGATTACCTATTGACATTTTCTCTTTCGTGCGATATTATAATATCAACAAAAGAAAAAGGAGGACGAACCACCAATCAGTTAAATCTTTATTTAAAATTTAAAGAAAGAGGTACAGTCCAATGCAAGAGGACAATTTAAAACTGAAAAGATTCTAATAAAGAATAAGGAGGATAAACCACCAGGAACGCAAATTTAACATCATTTCAAAATGATAAAAAAACAAATCGAAGAAAGAAAGAAGGGGTATAGTCCATTGGATGAGATATCATAAAAATCCATCGTATTTAAAATATTATTAAGTACGGTGGATTTTTTCAACTTACGGATCTCACAATTCCTGATACCGAATCTTGCAAATTCCTCATTCGTCATATCACGTAAAATAAGACTGAATCGCTCTCGAAATCCCATTATGCGCAACCAGAAGATACGTCTTCTGATCTGATTCTTTTTTAATATCATCGAGCAGATCATAGATTCGGTGGCAAAGCTTCAGCATCGATTCGCCGCCTTCATAAGAATTAATAAAATTAGCCTTGGCCTTCTGGAACTCTTCTCCATTTCTCGGCGTACCTTCGTATTTTCCAAAGTTCTGTTCTTTCAGGCGCATTTCTTCACGCATCGGGATCCCGGTTACCTCAGATACATGTCTGGCGGTCTCCTTTGCCCTGATCAATGGTGAATACAGTATCTCATCAATCTGAATTCCCTGCTCCAGAATTGCCTGTCCCAGTTCTTCTGCCTGCTGATGGCCCAGTTCTGTCAATTCAATATCCGTTGCTCCCGCAGATCTTATTCTCTACATTCCATACAGTCTGTCCGTGTCTTGCAAAATATAAATGTCCCATTTCTGTTTCCTTTCTGCTCATTTTACATATGCCTATATAAGTTCTGCCAGGACCGGCAGTTTCTTTTATAAATTCTTCCCGAAAATGCAATATGCGGCAGCTCATAAAATGCCACATTCTCCGGGCAGACCGGGCGATACAATGGATCCGCCACAACGCCTTTTACATTCTTTAAACTCTGAAGTACCTGTTCCAGTTCTTCTTCTCCACGGACTGCAATATCTCCATCCGCAAGTAATCCTTTCTTTTCCTTTTATCGGACAGATTACCTTACAGATATCTGATATTCCGTCTCGATCACCGCTGCCAGAGATTCCATGATCACTGGTTCGCCGATTAATATGATCTGATTTTCTGAACTTTTTCCGATTTGTTTCCTGTCAGGCCTGATATGCCTTCCTTTTTCGAGATATGCTACCTGTTTTTTTTTCTTCCATTGCATTCAACAGAGTTTTCATAAATCCCCGAATCGGTGTCCCGGTCACATAAGGCGTCCCTGAATCTTTCCTGCAATATTTCCGCCCAAAGTCCCGACAGAAGATACCACCAGATTAACCTCCGCTTCCGGTGCACGTCCGAGATCTTCCAGTGTATCTCCCATCGCCCAGGTCGACAACACCTTCCATCCCGCCTGTTCCACATTCTGTATCAATGCATCCACATGCTCCTGTGGTCCGAAATCGAGCGGTGTCACACCAAGAAGATTCACGCTCTTTGGCGTCACTTCTCTCTTTCCTTCGATACGTTTCGCAATCTCTGCAAGTGCTCTTCCAACACCATATACATAATCATGCATTCCATTTGTCGGAATCGAAAATGCCGGGATTCCGAGATCTTGTTCCAGCATCCTGGCGATTGCCGGAAAATCCGTTCCATTCATATAGGGAATCGGGGAGCCCGCAAGTGCTATAAACTTCGGCTTTAATTCCTCTGCCGCAATCTCGATATCACAGATCAGTTTCTCATCATTTCCCATGACAGCATCGATCTCCGTCAGCCCTGAGATGTAGATCATACTGTCCTGCTCATACCATCTTATCTCATCATGTGTATTATAAGTGGAATTACAACCGGACGGATCATGCATCACTGTCATCCCGCCCAATTCATACAGGGCAGAGCAGACACCGGATACGTCAGCTGTGTAAATCGGTATGATCTTATAACTTCGTTTCATATGCAGCTTTCGCACCCCCAACCTTTCCGGATGATCAGATCTTCTGGATTTTTTCTTCCTGCCAGGCTTCTGTCATCAATCCTGCCACTTTCCGGATTCCGTCAAATCCATACAGTCCGGCACCTTCCACCAGATTGACAAAATGCTTCGTTCCAGTAAACCACGCCGCTTTCTGTCCGATTGCCAATATATTTTCTTCTTTCCTCGGACGTACCCGCATCTCTGGGTGGATCGTCGGCTCATATGAAAGGCCAGGATATTGTTGTTTTCAGCCACTCAAATGTTGCTTTTTTCTTCCGGATTTACCGCATCCAGATAGATTCTTGTCACAGAAAAGCCATGTGTCAGTAACAGCTTTGCAAGCTCCAGCGGTCTTGGATGAAATGTGTGATCAATCATAACCGGTACATCTCCGACCACTTTTCTGGTTTTTTCAAAGGCTGCTTCACACAGTGCAATCTCTCTTTGTATAATTCCTTTCAGTAATTTCTCCATGTACATATCTGGATCTTTCATACTCTCTACATCTTTCGCATTTCCTCCAACCGCCTGCTCCAACGTCTTCCACTGCCTGATAATCTCATCATAATCAAAGCTTCCCGGAAGATATAACGCTTTCTTCCAAGCCTCTCTGCCTGACTTTCCAGTCCATATTTTCCAGGCGGATAGCATGCTATGAATATTCTACTGTCTGCAAGGTTCTCATAAGACTTTCCATGAGTCACAGGTCGGAAGTTCTCTCACTTCTATATTCTCTGCCTTCAACAAACGTTTGATATCACTCGTCTCATCAGCGCAAAATCACTGCCTAAAATTGTCACTGATCTTTCTGAATCAGACTTCCCTGCATTTCTTTCCGGAAGTGCGTCGTAGATCGACTTTCGAAGTTTCTGATCCGGCGTCAGCCCGTGCTTTTGCATGATTGGATCCATATAACAGCGGACGAAGAAAGATATCCGGGAATCTCGCTTCCAATTCTTCATATACCCGTTCCAGATCACATCCCAGAAAATGATGCAGACACACGGTAAATAACAATACTGCTTTCGGATGATCTTTTCGTTTTCTTAATACATCTGTAACGCCTTCGATCGTCACATCTTCCAGATTGCCGTTCAGAAGATCCTCTTCTTCACGATCACAAAGGAAAATCTGTCTGCCGCATTCATCTCGGCTGCTGTCAGAACAACTCCCCGCATACAGTTATCCGCACAGACATAGATCTGTATGGATTCCGGAAGAAGCATTCCTGTATGGACAATATTCCAGTTCCCATGTGCCGGGGAATTGAATTCCAGTCCAAATGGGGTTGATTCTCCGGCTTTCTTTAACATTTCAATCCCTCCCCAGGTCTTTTTCTTTTCACAGACAACTCATAGATTACATTGCTTCCGCAAGCTTTCTATATTCTTCCGCCATCTCACTGCCTGGGAAACACTCCATAACCGTCTTTCCTTCTTCTTCCGCTTCTGTCACAAGTTCGCTGTGGAACAATGTTCCGACTACCTGTGTCTTGAAAATCATCTGCCAGCTCATTTACTTTTCTTCTTCTCTTGCCACATTCCTGCGATTTAAGATAATCCCTCCAAGAGACGCATATCCACGGTTCTTAAAATTCTCCACTGCCATGGCAATGTTGGCTCCTGCATGGATCGCCATATTTTCTCCAGATGTAATAATAAATACTTTGTCCGCATATCCTTTCCTCATCGGCATAGAAAATCCACCGCATACGACATCCCCGAGTACATCATAAAGTACAACATCTGGCCTGATATACTTCATATGCACCAAGTCTCTTTTAACTTTTCAAGTGCTGTGATAATTCCTCTTCCTGCACATCAAGTCCCGGTGTCGGACCACCTGCCTCTACACAGATCACACCCTGATAGCCGGTGCGTATCATATCCTCCAAGCTGCAACGCCTGCTTTTTCTCATTAATAAGTCGAGCACGGCCGGCACAGCCTCTCCATGACGGAATGCAATATGGTAGAATCCGCCTTTGGATCACAACCGATCTGCATCACCTTAAGCCCCATTTCCGCCAATGCCAGCAGCTACATTGACACGGTAGTGGATTTTCCGATTCCACCTTTTCCGTATACTGCAATTTTAATCATACTATTTTTATTCTCCTGCTTGTCGTAATAATATTCGAATATGCCGTCTTCGTGGATACGCCTTTTCAAACGACCGATTTTGCCGGATAAATACTGATCACATCCTGCGGTGCATCAATAGCAATGCTGATGATATTAATACCTTTTTCCCGATATGGGATTCCCATTCTGCCTACAACGTACTGTCCCGCCTCATGAAGAAGGATATTCAATTCTCGATCGCATCTTCCGGATTTTCTACAATGATAGAAATAACTGCCACTCTTGGTTTCCCATTGATACCCTCCTGTTAACAGATGCGCGGCAGTAATTCCCCCCCGGCTGTGGAAGTAATGCCTGCGTTCCGATCTCCGTCAACATCATAACTCTTCCCGGTTCTTCTGCGATCACTTCACCAATAATAGCTGCATCTTCAGAATACGGACATCTTTCAATGCATCTACGATTGTCTGTGCCTGTTCTTTCGGTGCCATGATGACAAGTCTTCCTTCGCATGCCAGATATAAAGGCTCAAGTCCAAGCATCCCGCAGACTCCTTTTACTTCCGGTGCAACCGGAACTTCTCTGCATCCAGACGGATGCCTACCTGGCTCTGTCCTGCAATCTCATACAGGACTGTTCCGACGCCGCCTCTGGTCGCATCACGGATCACATGCAGTTCATGTGTTGTATCCATGACTGCCTTTACATTCTTCCACAAAGGTGCACAGTCACTGGTCACATCCGCATCGATGCCAAAATCTTCCCGCTCTAACAGGATCGTACATCCGTGCCGTCCGATATCACCGGTTACGATGATTGCATCTCCGGGCTTTGCCAGTTCTCCGCCGACGGTCGACTCCATCCGTGATCTCCCGATACCTGTTGTCGTGATAAAGACTCCGTCCACCTGCCCTTTTCCTGCAACCTTGGTATCTCCTGATACAATATGTACACCTGCCTCTTTGCCGTTTTTCCATGGCTTCTGCAATCTCTTCCAGTTTTTCCATTGGAAATCCCTCTTCGATCACAAATGCACAGGTCAGGATATAATGGTTTTGCCCCCATACAGGCAAGGTCGTTGACCGTACCGCAAATGGACAGCTTTGCCGATATTTCCTCCCGGGAAAAATGCCGGGGAAACGATGAAGCCATCTGTCGACACCGCCATCTTTCCTGCCGGCGGCGTCAGGACTGCCGCATCATCTGCCGTCAGATCCGGATTATCAAAATGTGCTTTAAAGATCCTGATCAATCAATTCTGATGTCTGCGTTTCCACCGGCACCATGCCATCGTGTTTTCCCCCATCTTCGTTACTTCATTATCCACATACTCATTCATTTTCCATCCTTGTTATTTTCCGTCTATTTTCTTATTCTGAATACATGATAATATGCTGAACAGGCTCCCTCACCGGATACCATGCAGGCGCCTACCGGATGCTGCGGTGTACAGACCTTTCCGAATACTTTACAATCGGATGGTTTGCATTTCCCCTGAAGTACATCGCCACAGCGGCAGGCCGGATTTGGTTTTCCTTCAATTTTCGGCATCTGATATTTCTTTCTGGCATCATACATGTCCCATTCATCACGTAACCTAAGTCCGGATCCCGGTATGATTCCGAGTCCTCTCCATTCACTGTCACATGCTTCCATCATCTATCCACCAGTCTCTGCGCTTCCTTACTGCCTTCTTCTGTCACTACACGCGGATAACAATTTACAAAAAAAAGGTTTCCTTTCTGAAAATTTGTACCAGCGCAACTGCCAGTGCTGTCAGAAGTTCTTTTGCCGTAAAGCCTGCCACCACACCGCTTACACCTTCCTGCACCAATTCTTCGCAGAGCTTTGTTCCTGTGATCGCATTGACATGTCCCGGATATAAGAAAATGTCTGCGCTTCCTTTTAATGCTTCGTATGCCTGCGGCATCGTTTTGTTTGCGATCAGCATGGAATAGTTCGTGATTCCTTCTTCTTCTGCTTTTTTGACAGACAGACATCCTGCCGGAGTCGTCGTCTCGAATCCTACAGATAAGAATACAACCCTCTTCTTCCGGATGTTCTTTTGCATATTTTTCCGCATCGGCAGGTGAATAGACGATATGGATCTTCCGCCTTCGCTTCTCTTGCATCTGCCAGACTCTTTTTACTTCCCGGCACACGCACCAGATCTCCGAATGTACAGATTGTCACACTCTTTTCCAGTGCCAGATAAACTGCCTCATCGATATAACTTATCGGTGTGACACAGACCGGACACCCAGGACCAGAGATCAATTCTACCTGCTTTGGAAGAAGTTTGCGGATACCCAGACGGAAGATTTCATGTATGTGTCCCGCATACTTCCATGATCCGGACTGCCGGGCCGTCATATTTTCTATGATCTCTCTTGCCGTTTTCTTTTTTTCACTCATTGCAGAAGGTCCTCCATCAACTGGTCTGTCTCACTGTCATCTTCTTCTGTGATCTTTGCAATGGCTACTCCTGCATGAACCATAACATAATCACCAGGTTCCAGATCTTCCAGTAATTCTGAAGAGACCGATCTTTTGCACCCCCGCGTCTACAACTGCCGTACCATCACTGATACGGACTACTTTTTGCTGATAAACCTACACACATGTTATTTTCCTCCTGAATATACTGCATGGCATATGTTGCCTGCCCCAGTGCGATCCCGCCGTCATTTGCCGGGATCAGGTGATGTCTGAGTACGGTAAAATGTTCTTTTTCAGACCTTCTTCCACCATTCTCAACAACAGCCGATTTTGGAATACACCGCCGCTTAATGCCACACAATTACATTTTGTTTTCTTTCTGATCTTCCTGCAGCCGTCAGTTATGAGGTCTGCCAACTTTTGATGAAAGATATAAGCTAATTTTTCTGCCTGAATGCCTTCTGTTTTCTTCTCTGTCAGATATTTTATAAGGCTTCCTGTCTTCATAATCAGCCTGTCTTCCGGCTCTTTCTTTTCTTCATCCGGACCGCTTTCACCATCTGCCGGCTCATCAATTTCCCAGATCTCTTTCTCATAAGCTTCTGCGGCAAATTCAAGTGCCATCGAAGCCTCCCCTTCGAACGTAGACTTCGTCCGGATTCCGAAATTGCACTGACTGCATCGAACAGACGTCCCGCACTGGTTGATAGCACAGCATTCATTTTCCGGTCCGCCATGGCAAGAAGCACTTTGCATTCCGGTTCACTGCACAGGTTAAGTTTCTTTACAATCTCCATTGTCTGCTCTTTATCCTGTGTCTGCTGATAGATCAGTGAAACTGCAATTCGCCATCCCTCTTTAGCAGAAATGTCGCCTCCGATCTGAAGAAATGGTTCGATACTTCCCATCCGTTCAAATCCGTGATAATCTGCAAGCAGAAGTTCGCCTCCCCAGATGGTTCCATCTGTACCATATCCGGTTCCGTCGAATGCCACGCCGATCACCTGCTCTTTCCGGTCATTTTCTGCCATACAGGATAAAATGTGTGCATAATGATGCTGGATCTTTTCACGACTGGAAGTCCCAGTTCTTCTGCAACGACTGTCGAGTTGTATTTTGGATGCAGATCACATGCTGCAACTTCCGGTTCTACCTCCAGAAGTGTCTCGAATCTGTGGATCGTCTCTTGCAACGCTTTTACAGTACGGAGATCTTCCAGATCCCCTACATACGGGGACAGATAGAAACGTCCATCCACCGATACAGAACGTATTCTTAAGTTCTCCGCCTGCGGCCAGCACCTGTCCTTTCCACGGCATCGTCACCATCATCGGAAGCGGCGCATAGCCTCTGGAGCGCCGGATCATATAAGGCTCTCCCTTATAAAAAATCCATCACCGAATCGTCCGCCCGGATCCGGATCTTCCGGTCATGAGAAAGGATCAGATCACATAGTTGTGACAGTTCCTCCACCGCTTCTTTGTCATCCCTGCAGATCGGTGCACCGGAGGTATTGCCGCTCGTCATTACGAGATAATCCGGCATCTCGATTCCATCGTCATATTGGAATAACAGCATCTGTACCGGAGCATACGGAAGCATAACACCGACTTTCGGATTGCCCGGGCGACAGATTCACAAATTCTTGCTCTGTTTTCGTCTGTTTCCATCATATTTTCGCCACGTGTTCTGTAATTCTTTCTATACTTTTTTGCGTTTTCAAGTAACAGAATCGGCTTCTGGTGTCCATCCAGGATTTCCTCCTGCACTTCATTCACCAGACATTCCTGCTTTACCGCTTCCACATCCCGCGCCATCACGGCAAATGGTTTCGCCGGGCGGTTCTTTAATGTCCGCAGTCTCTGTACTGCTTCCTCGTTCGTCGCATCACAGCAGAGATGAAATCCACCGATTCCCTTGATTGCCACAATTCCCGCCATCATGGATCATTTTTCTTGTGGCAATGATTGCATCTCTTCCACGCTCTTTTTCTTCCAATCAGATACACTTCCGGACCGCAATCGTTGCAGCATACCGGCTGTGCATCATAACGTCTGGTCGCCGGATCTTCATACTCCGAAGCACAGTCCGGGCACATCGGAAACTCTTTCATACTGGTCCGTTCCCGGTCATATGGAAGTGCATCCAGGATCGTAAGTCTAGGACCGCAGCAGGTGCAGTTGATAAATGGGTGCAGATAACGCCGGTCTTTCGGATCGTACATTTCTTTCTTGCATTCTTCGCAGATTGCAATATCCGGCGAGACAAAGATCTCCCCTTTTGTCTTCTCGCTTTCTATAATCTGAAAATCATTGAATTTCCGTATTCTTCCTCTTTTACATCTTCTGTATTGATCTTCAATATGGCAGCTCTCTTCGGCGGCTGCTTTTCCAGTCTCTCCAGAAAATCTTTTACACATTTTTCCTCTCCTGTGCAAAGATTTCCACATAGGGACCTTTGTTACACACACTTCCGGTGATTCCGGCAGCCACTGCATGACGACTCACAGTCGGTCGGAAGCCGACACCCTGCACAATTCCGTAGACACGGATCTTCTTTGTTATCACCTGTATCCTCCCCGTCTGACTAAAACATATAGGTTTTCCATATATCCTATATCTTTCTTTTTCTCTATATTTCTTCTGCATCAATTATATTGCAGGACGATTATACATTCAGCTTTCCTGACACCGCGAAATGTGTCAGCGGAATAAATATCCCATCAAATTCCGGAATCATCCGCTCCATACATCCATCTGCAAAGATCACATCATATCCTTCTTTTTTCCACCAGCGAAATAAAATCATCCTCTTCTTTCAGACCAATGTCATCTGCGGCATCGACATTCATATCCGTTAAAATCTCTTCTTTCCGCATAAACCATGTCGCCGTTGTGATTGCTTCTTTTTCCCCGGTTCGTTTTTTCGATCTCCTTACGCACTGCATTTGCAATCACCTGCTGCTGTACGATCAGGATCTTCTTTCCTTGATAATTCACTTCCGGCATACCAGTTCTGATGCCAGTGGATAGGCAATCTCATATGGTGTTCCGAACTGCTTTTTGCAGATACTGCGCTGCCTTTAATGCTGCCGGAGATACGACCACATTCTTCGCTGCCAAAGAAGCATTTTCACTTCATCAGTCCATCTCCCATGCCATAGCAGATGGCACGCATTCCCTGGTCTGCATATACTTTCCGGATCTTATCTGCTGCCTTCAGGTCACTGACATCCTGCGGAGTCATGCCGATAATCCCGATACGTGGTCTGTCTTTATCATTCATATCCTCAGACTCTTCGTTCTTGTCACTGAATTTCTCGAACAATGCAAGATATGCCTTCTCTTCTCCCTTGTCATACAATTCCATTCCATCCGTATTCACCGTCAGGACCGAAAGATCCGTCTTCTTAGACAGCATCCGCTCCAGCGCCCGGTAATCCGTCCCGATCACTGCGGGAACCGGAGTCCCGATCACTGCTGCAAATGTCACATCCAGCTTTTTCTGCCGCATCTGCAAGTTTTGCAACCAGTCTGTCGTCTCTTCCAAGGATCGCATCCATATCACGAAGTCCCGCACTGAATACCGCACTTCTGGTTTCAAACCATCTTGGCTCATCGAAGCCGCACACATTTCCCGGTACATCCACCTGCATCACAGATGACCAGCATTCCGCCAAGTTCATATAATACAGACACCGCACCTGACTGATCCGGTGCAAATGGTGTCAGATATTTTCTTAATCCTTTCATCGCCTACACCTCCAACAGTCTTTCGCACAAATGTCTCACACCCGCATATCCGTACGGCTGCACTTCTTCGTTCCACATCACATTTTCCGCATCCGGATGATAGTAGCAGGCATCTTTGCCAATTGTAATTGTAACCCCGCTCTCTTCCAGATCATAATACAGCATGGTTGGTTCCATATTGGAAAATACTTTTGTCTGCGGACTCAATTCAGATAAATTCTTCACATATACAAAATTCTCGGCGGTCAGCGTTCCATAGATCTCAGCCACCCGGAATCCATACTTTTACAAGCGCCAGTGCCAGTTCGAACGGATCCCCGTTCATGCATTCCCCAATAGCAAAAACTGCATCCGGTTTAGCAGATTTCAAGCATTTTACGGAATCAAGTGCAGCAGCCTACGCTTCATGATCTTCGAATGGAATCCCCAGAACATTTCCCAGTGCCTGATACTGCTTCGTTATCTTATCAATCTCGTACAATCTCCGAAGTTCGATAAACGGAATCTGCAATTTCTCATGAAAATCTTCCGCTGCAAATCTCGCTTCCGGATGTAATACCAGATTAAAATTCGCCTCCGCCATCGTCTGATACTCTTCGTAATCTTTGCATCTGGATATCTCGTGTACCGTCTTTACGCCTGCTTTTTCCAGCATTCCGTATAACTCACAGTCATCCATAAGCGGCGAGAAGAATCCCAGCAGATTCACGACATTTCCTTTTTTTTCTTCTTTGGTTCCAATAAAGAATATAAGGACTGGCGCACATGCACCATCGGCGGTCTTCCGTCCTTCTCTTGTCAGGGCATACATATAGCATGGTCTCACCGGAAGTCCTGCTTTTTCTTCCGACTTTCTGCAGATACGCTCCATATCCGTTCCCAGAAGTGCATCCACACAGGTAATACAGATCATCACAACCGACGGCTTCTTCGCAAGGCTGTCGCAGATCTCCTGCACTGCCTTCGGTACCTTTCTTCAAATGTCTTCCCGTTACGATATCCGTCTCATCCATCGTAAGATAAAAGAAACGGTCCTCATACTGCGGCATGGAACTGATCATGGACGTATTCCGTCCGCAGCATCCCGGTGCCACAATCAGCATGATTGAATCCGGGATCGCAAGCCCTGCTCTCTTTACACCAAATCCTTCTGCTCCCGGCGAGTTGAACGCCAACGTTGCCGAAGAACTGTAGATCAGATGCGTATTCGACCGGAACTGCTCCGGAATATCATCCCTTCCCGCTTCTGTAATTCTTCTACCGTACAATAATAGGCAGTCCCTCTCATACCTGTTCCTCATCTTTCCATAATATTTCTGCCAGATCATAGAAGCATTTACTGATGTCCGACTCCGGATTGCCCTCAATCACCGTCTTCCCCTGGTCTTCGCAACGGTTAATTTCATCACTTCTTGGAATCTCTCCCACGATGTCAAATCCATGTTCTTTTGCAAATGTCTCTACTTTTTCGGTCTCATTTTCCACATTCCTGTGGTTCAGTACGATTCCGAACACTCTTGCATAACTTCTGTCTTCAAAGTTCTTTACTGCTTTGGAAATGTTGTCTGCCGCATAGAGTGCCATTTTCTCTCCGGATGTCACAATCAGCACTTTCTCTGCATAATCTTCCCGGATCGGTGCTGCGAATCCGCCGCAGACTACGTCGCCAAGTACATCGTACAGAACCACATCGGGCTTATAGGTCTCGAATAATTTCAAATCTTCTAATAACTGGAATGTGGCAATGATTCCTCTTCCGGCACAGCCAAGTCCGGTGTCGGACCTCCCGTCTCGATACATAAGACATTTCCAAATCCTTCTTTTGCAATGTCTTCCAGTTTCTCCGGTTCCTCATCTTCCTCTCTCATATAATTCATGACCGGTCTTAACGGTTCCCCACCGAGCAGGTTCATCGTCGAATCTGCCTTCGGATCACAGCCGATCTGGATTACTTTCTTCCCCATCGTGGCAAATGCTGCCGCCAGATTGGATGTGACGGTGGATTTCCCGATTCCGCCTTTGCCGTAGATTGCTATTTTTAACATGTGTGTTCCTCCTGCATGTTCTGCTTTACTTTGATATTTGTTCAAATGATAAAAAAGAACATTTTATATACACAAGCCGGCTCTCTTTTCGTTATCTGAAGCCGCCTTATTCTGTATACAAAATGCTCTTTTTGTTTTTTCCAATGTATAATGCGAATACATGGTATCGAAATACCATGTGTCGGAAATAAGGAAGTTCTTAACTATTCCTGCTCGGGATGCTGCCTTGCAGTCAGAGTCGTCCTTGTTATATTCTATTCTATTTTCTTTTCTGCTTTCCTGTTTCTTACTATTTTATCATACAATATTATACTTGTGCATCAAAAAAACTTTTTGCTTCTGTGATTTTTTATCTCTGCTATCCCTTCACGCCTTTCCGATACACCATATATGAGATCGCCGCCGTAACAGCCTCCGTGATCCAGAACGCATGCCATACTCCGACCGCTCCCATAAAACGGCTCACAATAAATGCTGCCGGAATGATCACAACCACATATCTGCATAACGAAATGATCAGTGAATGCACACCTTTTCCAAGACCTTCCAGTGCCCCGCTGCAGATAACCGATACCGATGAAGCAAGGAATCCAAGACTGATGACTCTGAGTGCCACACTTCCGGCCTTCATCGTTATCGGATTCGCTGTAAATAATCCCATCAGCTGTCCCGGAACTGCCAGACAGATTGCCATTCCGGCTGCCATCATCACGAGTACCAGGATCAGGCCGTCCCGAAAGATCTTATGTACACGCTTATGCTCTCCCGCTCCGTAATTATATCCGAGAAGCGGACGCATTCCCTGCACGATTCCATTTGCCGGAAGGTACAGGAAGGTCTGCAGCTTATAATAGACTCCGAGAACGAATACGTAGACTTCCCCATAGCCTGTAAGTATTACGTTCAATACAGAGATTAAAAGCGACGGAAGTGCCAGGTTCAGGCTTGCCGGAATTCCGATCACGTATAACTTCTTCCATAATCTAAGGTCCACCTTCAGATATTTCTTTCTGTATTTCACCGGAAGCGGATTCGCGATATAAAAGATCAGGTACAATAGTGCTCCTGCTGCCTGTCCGATTCCTGTTGCAAGTGCGGCTCCTTCGATTCCCATCTTCGGGAATGGTCCGAGTCCGAAGATCATGACCGGATCCAGGATAATGTTGATAATCGCACCTGACATCATACAAGTCATTGACTCCACCATACGTCCGACCGCCTGAAACGTCTTCTCAAATACCAGCTGCCAAGATAATGCCGTAGCAAATAAAAATGCAATTCTTGAATAACGCACACCATAGTCCACGATCTGTGCATTTCCCGTAAACATCTGTAAAACGGTCTCATTACGACAATTCCCAGAATCATAAAACCGATTCCGTGAATGGTTCGAGCAGCATTCCCTGTGTTGCTGCCCTGTCTGCCATCTTTTTATCCTGCGCTCCAAGATAAAATGAGATGACCGCATTGATTCCGATTCCAAATCCGATCATCACGGCATTGACCAGATTCTGCACTGGATACACCAGTGATAATGCCGTCATGGCATCTTCGCTGATCCTGGCGATGAAGAAGCTGTCCACAATATTGTAAAGTGAACTCACCATCATAGAAAGCACCATCGGCAGTGCCATTGACAATATCAGTTTTAACACCGGCTGTTCTTTCATATATGTCTGATCCATATAATTTCCCCTTTCTTTTTCCACATACATAACATATCAATTTTATTATGGATTTTATGATTTCTATGCACTAAAAAGCCACATGACCGAACGCATCAGTCATGTGGCGAAAAATAGATTGCTCAGAAAAATCCACACATATTTTAGAGGCACATTATAGCATTATCTTTTGACGAATGTCAACCACTGATCTCGTGGGTTTTTAACAAATCTTATTCCTGTTAGATTATGTATTTGGATTATATATTATTCTCCGAGGAAATATTTACCGTATGCATCCGCTGCTTTGATCGCTGCACATACAGTCTCCGGTGTTACCTCGAATGGCATATTGTGAAGCGTGTCGTTCTCTGCACAGGCTGCCGTTGCAACTGCCATCAGCTTCTCATCTGTTACTTCTGTGATTCCCAGTTCTTTTTAATGTCACAGGCAGTCCCAGTTCGATACACCAGTCAATGATATCTTCCAGTTCTTCTGCCGGAATATTCTCCAGTACCAGCTGCGTAATCGTTCCGAATGCAACCTTCTCACCGTGATACATGTGGTGGCACTCATCCAGTACGGTAAATCCATTATGAATTGCGTGCGCTCCTGCAAGTCCTCCACTCTCAAATCCGATACCACTCAGTAATGTGTTGGCTTCGATGACTTTTTCCACAGCCGGTGTACATGCTCCTGCTTCCAGGGCAAGTTTTGCCTTTACACCTTCTGCCATCAGAGTGTCAAAACAAAGTTTTGCAAGTGCGATCGCTGCCTGTGTAACCTGTCCACCCGCACATGTCGTTGCTCCGCTTACCTGACAGGCTCTTGCTTCAAAATATGTTGCCAGCGCATCACCCATTCCGGAAACAGTAAGTCTTACCGGTGACTTTGCAATGATCTCAGTATCCATCAGCACCATGTCCGGGTTGGCCGGAAGGAATAAGTACTCTTCGAATACACCAGCATCTGTATAAATAACAGACAGTGCGCTGCAAGGTGCATCTGTTGAAGCGATCGTCGGACAGATCAGAACCGGTGCTTCTTTATAATAAGCAACTGCCTTGGCCGTGTCCAGGATCTTACCACCGCCGATACCGATCACGACATCACAGCCCTTCTCATTCATGATGTCTACCAGTCGGTTGATCTCATTCTTACTGCATTCTCTGTTGAAATACTCGTACACAGGTGTGATCTCGTATCCTTCAAATCCGGTATTTACAACGTCCCCGATACGTTTATATCCGGATTCTGTGATCAGTACGTGAGTGCTTTTTTGCCATACTTCTGAGCATATTCACCCAGCTTCTTCAGCTCACCTGCACCCTGTACATATTTACTTGGACTACATAAAATCTTTGCCATGCTATTACCCTCCTGTAATCTTCACGTTTTTATATGTTATTTTATTAACAATCTGATTTTATTGTATGCTATTGATACAATTGTGTCAATAAAACAGGAGGAAAACATTTACTTTTCTTAGTGTCATATCACTATGCCCTGACAGTGATCTATCTCATGCTGAATAATCTGTGCCGTCCATCCGGTATATTTCTGTCTCTGCTTTTGAAATTCATGTCCTGATATTCTACTTCAATCTCCTGATACCGGGTGCATTTTTCACACCGGTAAGGGAAAGGCAGCCTTCTTCCGTCTCATATTTTCCGAAACGTTTTACAATCTTCGGATTGAACATTGCCATATTCATGAATCCCATATTAACGGCTATGATACATTTCTTCACTCCGATCATATTCGCTGCCATGCCGACACAGCCTTCCTCGTGCGCTTTCAATGTATCTAACAAATCCACTGCAACCTGCTTGTCCGCCTCTGTTGCCGGCTCGATCTCTGGTTCAGGAAAAATATGTCTTTCATAATCGGTCTTATCATGCTTTGTTACTCTCTTTCGTATGCGTTTTCATATAATTATAAAATTCTTGATGCAGCCGCTGGAATTCTTCCGGTGCATGCATCGCATGTCGGTAAAGAAATCTGTTGCCAAATTCACTCTGGTATACTCTGCTTAGAACCCCTGCCAGCATTCCTGTCGGCATATCTTTGATCATATAGAGCTTTGCCGGGCACAACATTCCCTTCTGGGCGATCCACTTCAGGTTCTTTTTTCATCCGATAAGCTGTCAGCGTCATCAATTTTTCATTTGCACAGATTTTTTCCGGATGTCTGCTCTGGTAATAAGCATCTGCCAGCGGAATGATCACGCCAAGATGTGATATCTGCCAGTGATGCATTTCCGGAACGATCTGGTATGGAATGTGGCTTCTTCAAATATATATGCCAATGCTTCTTCCCGGCTGCTCTTTCTTCCTCCGATCTCACCGAATGTTGTCGGCTGGATTGCTCTTGGCAGAAGCTGCGCATCCAGAATCCCACCTTCGATACAGCCGCCCGCTCCCGGAAATGCCGGAAGAATCCTGCCTTTTCCGCAGATTTTCTCCCATCTGCCATATGGTTTGATCGTATTGACCATAGTGACAACATTCGGACTTTTATTCTTACTGATATCTTCCAATGCTTCTTCTACTTGATTCTCACGTACGGTCAGGAAAATAAACTGGTAGCGGTCATCCGGTTTTAATTCCCCCGATTGCTTTTATCTCTACTTTATGCGTTCTTGTTTTTCCTCTGTACCATAGGCCGTGTCCCTGTAATTCTTTTTTAACCGCTGCCCTCTTGCTAAGACTGTTACATCCAGTCCCGCTTTGGCGAATCTGGATGCGTAGAAGCTTCCGATGACTCCGGCGCCGTAGATTAGGATCCGCATGGTGTTTCCTCCTTAGTATATATTCGTATGTTCTGTATGATTTCTTGTATTCTTTAATATATATCTTCTGTTATAGCATCTGTTGTAATTCTAACACCCAGACTTTTGGATTTCAACATTGTCCCGGTTTATGGTGCGTCTGATCGTATTTTATTTTATGTTCTAAATTTGTTAACAATTTCTTCCTAATTCCATCACAGTTTCATCACATATTCCTTCTATACTAGGAATTGTTCAAGAGAACAAACACTTTAAATCTTTTTCATAACTTTTTTTCCTCAGGGCTGCACTCCTCCCTAATAATGCAGTCCTATTTTTTAAAAAAATTACCGGAGGGGACACAAAAAGCCACAAACTCCGTCCACACTGGCCCATTAGAAATTGTTGTCAGAACATTTCAAAAATTAATCCTTTAAATTCACTAAAATTCTAGTCATTTTATCCAATTCATGTTATTATCTTAAATAAGATTTTTTAACAAAACGCACAGGAAGGAGCATTTTAACAATGGACGAAAGAATTAGCCGCGTATTGGAAAAAATGAAAGAGAAAGGAATTGATCAGTTATTGGTATCTGATCCACTGAGCATCCGCTTTTTAACAGGCATCATGGTAAATCCTGGGGAAAGATTATATGCACTGTTACTCAGAACAAGTGGAAAGCATACATTATTCCTGAACTATCTGTATTATGTATCAAATACAGGATTTGAAGAAGTATGGTTCAGTGACATGGATGATCAGATTGGGGTTCTGATGGAGCACATCGATACAAAGAGCACTCTTGGAATTGACAAGACATGGCCGGCTCGTTTCCTCATTCCACTTCAGGAGCGCTGCCCTGAGATGAAGACAATCTGGGGATCTGACTGCGTAGACGGTGTTCGTGCAGTTAAGAATGAAGAAGAGATTGCAATCATGAAACAGGCATCTGTTATCAATGATAAGGTTATGGAAAGAGTTGCAGACTTCATCAAAGAAGGTATGACAGAAAAGAAGTTGCTGACTTCATCGATGCTGAGTACCTGAAAGAAGGAGCAAGCGGAGTAAGCTTTGATACCATCGTATGTTTCGGACCTAACGCTGCTGACCAGCACCATACACCAAGTGAGACAAGAACTCTGAAAGCCGGAGAATGTGTCCTGATCGATATGGGATGTATCTGGAATGGTTACTGCTCAGATATGACAAGAACATTCTACTGCAAGAGCGTAGATGATGAGCAGGCTGCTATCCATGATCTGGTTCGTACAGCCGTTGAGAAAGCAGAAGCCGTTATCAAACCTGGTGTACGTTTCTGTGATATCGACGCTCAGGCAAGAGATCTGATCGACGAAGCCGGATACAGCGAATATTGGAGAATCCGTCTTGGACACTTCATCGGACAGGAAGATCACGAATATGGTGATGTAAGCCCGATCAACAAGAATGTAGCTGAACCTGGTATGATCTTCTCTATCGAGCCTGGTATCTACCTCGAAGGAAAATACGGTGTTCGTGTTGAAGACCTTGTTCTCGTAACAGAAGACGGACATGAACTTCTGAATGCTGTAGATAAGAAATACCGCATTGTTGGTTAATTTTAAATCTTACATATTATTTTTTTAAAGGCAGGACTTCATTTCCTGCCTTTTATGTGCCAAAGTTTTCTGTATCTACAGAACCTGCCACAGGCAGCTTCTTCCGAACGCATGGCGATTAAAATAAGCCGGAAGACATTACATCTTCCGGCTTATTCCTAATTACCATTCAAGTTCACATTTTCTATTCTATATTTTCTGACTCGGCTTTCTCTTGCTCAGCTTTTTCTTACTCAGCCTTTTTCTCTACGCTCATCCAGTTCTTTTCTGCCTGTCGGATAGATCTTATCAATTCCCATGAATAAGTACCAGATGATAAGAACGATCACTGTAATCACCAGTGGCAGATACAGGAACAGTCCTTTGATTGCGAAGATTGCACTTGCTGACTGAACGGCTGCTGTTCCGTCATAATGTCCGGCTGCCAGGATCCATCCAAGTGCTGCTGTTCCAAGTCCGGTTCCGATCTTCTGTCCGAAGCTTGTCACACTATAAGTAATTCCTTCTTCACGGATTCCGTCTTTCCATTCACTGTAATCTACGACATCTCCAACAATTGCGAACAGGCATGAATACAATGCCGCATGTCCGATTCCCTGTAACACCAGACCAGTGTAAATCATTGGAAGATTAACAGGTCCTGCGATTTTCAAGCACCAGTCCTGCTGCGTAGAATAAGAATCCTACAAACAGTGCTTTGATCTTTCCGAATCTTTTTTGTAAATACCGGGATCAACATAATCGTAAGGATGGTCGGGATATAGTTGAACATGGTCATTGTACTGTTCAGCATCTCATCCCCTAATACGTATTTTGCATAGTAGATTCTGGATCCTCCGGTTAATCCAAGCGATGTATAGATCACTGCAAATGCTAATGTGATCAGAATAAAGTATTTATTGCTGCAAAGGATCTTAATTGTTTTCAGCGGATGTGTCTTCTTCTTCGCTGTTGTTTCTTTTTGATTGGTTTGTATCTTTCTTTTGTTCCGGCAAATGTTGTGATGAACATTCCAAGTGCTACGATTGCATACACGATACTCATGCATGTCCAGCCACGCTGTCCGTTTCCAAGGAAATGTACCAGCGGAATCGTAATCACATTGATTACCAGCTGTGCGATCATTGTAAATTCAAACCGGATTGTATTCATTACATTTCGGTCATGCTGCTCTGTGGTTACCAGTGAAAGCATTGTATTATAAGAAAGGTTAGATGCTGTAAAGCATACCGCTGCAAGGAATATGTATACAAGTAACAGGTAAATTGCTTTTCCATTTGCACCAAGGTCCGGTACTGTAAAGATCATGATCAGGCTGATGACCAGCGGTGGCGCACTCCAGAGTACCCACGGACGGGCTTTTCCCCATCTGGTGTTCGTCTTATCTATAATGATTCCCATAAAAAGATCCGATACGCCATCGAATAATCTGGCGATCAGCATCAGTGTTCCTACTATTCCTGCAGCAATACCTGCCACATCAGTACAATATATCGTCAGGAAAGAGGCTACCGTTGTCCATACCAGATTTGCTCCGATATCACCTACTCCATAACAGATTTTCTCTCCCAGAGATACTTTCATTCCATCCGCATTCTCTGTGATGGCTTCCTGTGTATTCTGTCCGGCTTTTTCTTTACTCACTCCGACGGATATTTTATCAACCGCTTCCATCTTAATTCCTCCTCTTTTTTGTTCTGAACCCACTATATCAGAATCCAAATTTTAAAAAGGAGCAATTTTTTCGGAAAGGAGTAATTTTATAAACTGTTATGCATTAATCCGCCTGTATTCATTTGGAAGCATCCCTTCTTCCTGTTTAAATACTTTACTCATATACTTTGGATTGGAAAATCCAGTCATTGCAGCTATCTGATTTAATTTCAGATCTGTATCCAGAAGTAATTCTTTCACATGCATGATTTTAAATTTTCGTACCGTCTCCGTAAAAGGAAGTCCCCGTTTCTTTCTTTAATTGTGTTCCCAGATATTGCTCTGTAACATGAAGTCTTCTGGCTGTTTCTTCCAAAAGTAATCCCGTCACTATAACATTCTTTCATAATTGTCAGTGCTTTTTGTACCAGATATTCAGAAGATGTCTGGTTGATCTGACTTATCTCGATCCTGGAGAATAATTCCATCATGACTGCTTCTATCTCCTCCCAGGAAACTGCACCTAAGATTGTCTTTAACACTCTCTGAACCATCAATTCCTCATCCCGCAATGTGCCACACTCCTTGGCTGTATTGATTATCGCATATGCGAAACGGATACACACTTCTCTGAGTTCCTGTGGACTGTGTACTTCTATGCGTCCATATTTCATGAATTTCTGAAAACAACCGGTAAATTCTCTGCATTCATATGTATTACTGCTCTTCTGGCCCTGTTTTCCAGCTCTGCCGGATAAATGAACTGATACGTTCTCATCTGTAGAATTTTCTCGCATTCAATCAATACCCTGTCTCCGAGTATCAGATGCCAGCCACATGCCTTTTTCTAATTCCAGCTCTGTCTCAGTCAGTCTGTTAAGTCCTTTACATTCCTTCCATGTAAATACGCCACGGTCATGTAGTCTTACGGAACATGCCGGTACTACCGAATGTTTTACGTATTTCAATAATTTACTGACATCTTCCTCACCATAAAAAGCAGACCAATGCGGCCTGTTGTTTTTCACGAGGCAGCCAGCACAGTTTCCGTTCCGGATTGTGTTCTTTCAATTCCTCCAGAAATAATCCGACTTCTTTCTTCTCACTTTCATAATATTTTCCAAGGAAAATGTACATACAATACAGGCTGTGTCCCTGAATGATTCCATAATTATCTGCCAGCACAGCGTCCAGCCTTTCATTCTTCTCATATTCACCATCCAGGATATCCTTCAGAATCTTTTCCAATGAAAAGAATTCTTTCCCCTCTGTTCTACAAATAACTCTTCTTTAATTTTTTCCAGCGTTTTCTTTAGTTCTGTCAGCTTTACCGGTTTTAGCAGATACTTTTCAATTCCCAGTTCGATTGCTTTTTTTCGCATAGCTGAAATCCGAGTAGGCTGTAAGAATAATCACTTTTGTATAGATTCCTCTTGCCCGTGCTTCTTTCAGCATCTGCAATCCATCCATATCCGGCATCTGGATATCCAGCATGATCAGATCCGGCATTTCCTCTTCCAGAAGTATCAGTCCTTCTGCTCCATTCTCCGCACTGCCTACGACCTGATATTCCGGACTTATCTTATTTAAAATATGTACAAGTCCTTCTCTGATCGGTTTTTCATCTTCAACAACTGCTATCTTCATCTTTTGTTCCTCCTGCAATGGCACAAACAAATGTACTTTCACTCCACTTGGAGATACATTTTCAAAATAAATCACTGCATCTTCTCCGTAATAAAGTTTCAGACGTTTTCTTACATTCGAGATTCCAAAATGATTCTTGATCTCTTTTCCCATATTCAGGTCTTTCAACTGATCTTCTTCTATATGCCGGCCGTTGTTTGCGATAATAATATGCATCTGTTCTTCCGCTTTGGATACCTCGATCGTCAGACGATGTGCTCCTTCATAACCACGGAAACTATATTTGATCGCATTCTCCACAAATGGCTGCAGCAGCATCTTGTGAATCTTGCATTTCCCGTACGAATCTTGAATTTTAAATTCCAGTTCAATCTCTTCCCCAGTTTTTCCTGCTGGAGAAGGATGTATTTTTTCCAGCCATCCTTTTTCCGCATCAATTGTGGTAAATTCACCGGCATCATTGATCGCATAGCGCAGGATGTCCGCAAGTGCCACCAACATCTCGCTGATCTCATATTGTTCATTCTCAATTGCTTTCCAGTTGATCGTATCCAGAATATTATAAAGGAAATGTGGATCGATCTGAGCCTCTAATGCAGAGATTTCTGCATTCTTCTGCTCCATTGCCGATTCTTTTTACCTGTCCGATCAAATTGTGGATACGTTCCGACATTTCATTAAATCCTTCAGATATTTCCTGAATCTCTGTACTGTCTTTTTCTTTGACTTCAAGCTTTTCCCGGAAATTATCTTTTTTCGAGATTTTTCATTGCATCCACAATGTCATTTACCGATATCATGACCGGTTTGGTAACACGATAGATCAGAAGGACAAAGATCAGCAGAACAGCAAGCGCTACCATGATCCAGAATATCACCTGTTCTTCAATTGCTTTCTGATATTCACGAATCGACTGACATAAGAGGATTGACCAGCCGCTTCTGGCATTTTTGATTGCCTTCTGATTAACCTTTGCACTATCCAAAGCCTTCTCTTGCCGGCCAAGCATCTTTGTATCTTCTGCCCCTACGATCACTCCGTCTTTCACAAGATATACTCTGGACCCTTTCCTGCGCTTAATACCGATTCCAGTTCATCCAAATTGACAGACAGGATTACATATCCTAGATCCTCACTGATATCCCAGTAATTAACGACCTTTCTCCCGATATGAAACATACGCTCAGGATTGTCCGTATCTTTATCAACATCATAGGACAGCAGCTTTGTCTCATCCGGAATTTTTACCTTTTCCATCCATGTACTATTCACCGAAGATGACGACAGTCGGTCGTAAAATATCCGCCTCTTGTCTGAAAGCACAAGCTGGATTCCGTCAACTCCTTCATTTCTATTACAGATATGGGAAAAATCTCTTCTCATATTATATGCATCCGCTTCCGGAATTTCTTCCGAATCATTTGCATTTACTACAAGGCTCAGAAATTCTTCATCTGTTGTAATAGCATAAAGTAACGTTTCGTATTTATCCAGCGTCATATTCAGGCTCTGATTTGCTTTCTGCAAGTCAGCCTCTGCCTGATTGTTCATATTCTCTAATGTACTTGTCTTTAATCTCTCCTGCGATATCAGTGCAAAAATAGCAAGCGGAATACATGCCGTAATGATAAATGACGGGATCAATATCTGCCGGAGATTCTTCTTTCGCTTTTTCATTTTTTTCCGCTCCAATACTCTCTATCTTCTCCGCACCTTTATCCAGTATCGTCTGTGAATCTTCTTCATTTACCAGGATCTCTCTTAATGTATCGGAAAGAGTCAATGAGATCTGCGGCCAGTTACTGCTGATCTCTCTTATCCTTGCAGTCTGATACAGATCTATAAATGCCCCTTTTTCTTCATCGTTTTTGAACTGTTGCTGCATAATCTCCTGCCTTGGTGCAAGAAATCCGAATTCATCTATGTAGCTTTTCATTCGATTCTCATCAGCAAGAAATCTCAGAAACTGAACCGCATATTCCTTATTTTCATTATTTGCCACCGCCAGAATCTCTCCTCCTGCAACTGTCACCGGATTGTCTCCACATGGAATTGCTGCCACTCCAAATTCGAGATCCGGATTGCCTTCTCGGATGCTGTCGATTGCCATAGAAGAATTGAACATCATTGCAATCTTGCCCTTTATAAACTGATTCGTCAGATCTCCCATCGTTAGGGAAATACTCTGCAGACTTAAGCTTCCTTCCTGTTCCATATTTCTCAAAAACAGAAAAGCCTGCTGCCCGCTTGCTGTATTAATACGATGGATATCGCCACCCATAGACCACAGGATCGGCAGGAACTCATACATACTTTCTTCCGTCTGCAATGCTGTGATTGCGAATCCTTTTATCGTTTTATCACTGACCTTCGCCGCAATTTTTCGAATTCTTCCCAATTGTCCGGGACTTTACATCCGGCTTTCTCCAGAATCTTCTTATTATAAAACATCGCCGTACAGTTCACTCCAAACGGCTGTCCATAGATTCTTCCATCCGCAGAACATGGTGCCAGCGCTTTTTCTGAATACTCCTGTAATTCCGGGATCTCATCTGTCAGATCTGCAAATGGTTTCATCTGATGGAGAAATTGAAAATCCGAAGAATCCACCAACGCAATATCCGGCATTTTTCTTCCGACATGGACAATGCTAGCTGTTTCTTGAAATCTTCATCCGGTATGTAGGATACCTTAACTTCTATTTTATCTTGTGACTGGTTAAACTGATCTACCAGTTCTTCCAGATGCTGCTGGTTTCCCGGAATGTCCCAGTAATGCCACAGTTCGA
>VOFG01003189.1_pt1 | contig 46886 bp, 69 predicted proteins | sample 5384171 | NCBI WGS metagenome assembly VOFG01 (sample SAMN12384726, study PRJNA508395) | human gut metagenome | isolation source: healthy gut F | host: Homo sapiens
CCTGCGGGCGGGATAACGCCGGGACAGGGGGGACAGAGCCCCACCGTGACCCAGACGGACCTGGAGCAGCTGTGCGACGCGGTGACGGATTATTCCCGGTATGCCGCCGGGGAGACCCTGAGCCGGGGCTATCTCACCGCCCGGGGCGGCTTCCGGGTGGGCGTGTGCGGCACGGCGGTGCTGCGGGAGGGGGTCAACACCAACCTGCGGGACATCTCGTCGGTGACGGTGCGCATCGGCCGGGAGCAGCCGGGCCTGGGGGATGAGGTGCTGTCCCAGCTGTTCCGGGAGGGGCAGTTCCGCAGCACGGTGCTGCTGTCTCCCCCGGGGCTGGGGAAAACCACCCTGCTGCGGGACCTGATCCGGGGCCTGTCCGACGGCGTGGGAGGACTGCCGGAGCATCGGGTCTCCGTGGTGGACGAGCGGGGGGAGATCGCCGTCATGTATCAGGGGGTGCCCCAGATGACGGTGGGGCGGCACACGGACGTGCTGGACGCCTGCCCCAAGGCGGTGGGGATCCCCATTCTGCTGCGGGCGGCCAATCCCCAGGTCATCGCCGTGGACGAGATCACCGTCCGGGAGGACATCGCCGCCATGGCGGCGGCGGCCCACTGCGGGGTGCGGTTTCTGGCCACCATCCACGCCGACGGCCGCCAGGAGCTGGGGCGCAAGCCACTGTTTTCCCAGCTGCTGAAGGCCAGGGTATTTGAAAAGGCCGTTACCATCCGCCGGGAGGGGGAGCAGCGGCAGTACATCGTGGAGGAATTGTGGTAGGGAAGCTCCTGGGCGGGGGGCTGGTGCTGCTGGGGACGGCCCTGTGGTGCCGGGGCGAGATACAGGCCCGGCGGCGGGAGACGGACCGGGCGGCGGAGCTGGCGGCGGCCCTGGGGGAGATGGCGGCGGAGATCCGCAGCCTGCGGCGGCCCATGCCCCGGCTGCTGGAGCGGCAGGCCCGGCGGTCCCTGTGCGGCGGGTGCTTTGCCCGGGTGCTTTGGGGCCTGGAAAGGGGACAGCCCCTTCAGGACGCCTGGGAGGACGGCTTCCGGGAGCTGACGCCGCCGGAGGCCGCCGGGATCCTCCGGGACACAGAGCTGACCGGCGACGAGGAGCGGATCGTCTCCGCCCTGACGGCGGCGGTCCACCGGCTGGAGGAGCTGGCGGATCGCCGCCGCCGGGACAGCCGCCAGCGGGAGCGGCTTTTGTGGGCGGCGGCCCTGTCCGGGGCGGGGCTGTTCATCATCTTACTGATATAGAGGACGACACATGGATGTGGATCTGATTTTCAAAATAGCCGCCGTGGGCATTCTGGTGGCGGTGCTGAACCAGCTGCTGGTGCGCAGCGGCCGGGAGGAGCAGGCCATGATGACCACCCTGGCGGGGCTGGTGGTGGTCATGATGATGCTGGTGCGGCAGATCAGCGACCTGTTCCAGCTGGTGAAGTCCCTGTTCGGACTGTAGCCATGGAGACGGTGGTGCAGATAGCCGCCGTGTGCCTGGCGGCGGCGATACTGGGAGCGGTGCTGCGGCAGCACAGCCCGGAAACGGCGGCGGTGCTGGGACTGGCGGTGTGCGCGGTGGTGGGGGTCCTGCTGCTGCGGGGGCTGGCGGAGGTGCTGGATATGCTGGAGGAGCTGGCTGCCGCCGGAGGACTGCCGGAGGGGCTGTTCACGCCCCTGGTAAAGACCCTGGGCATCGCCCTGGTGTCCCGGCTGGGCGGCGAAATATGCCGGGACGCGGGCCAGGGGGCCATGGCGGCGGTGCTGGATACGGCGGGGGCCTTCGGGGCGGTGCTGGTGTCCCTGCCGCTGGTCCGGGCGGCATGGGAGCTGTTGAGGACGCTGGTATGAGAAAGAGCATGCTGATTTTGCTGCTGGCATGGTGGCTGGTGGCGCCGGCCTGGGGGGCGGAGCTTCCCCGGGAGGTGCGGGACGCCCTGCCGGCTGCGGCGGAGGAGATCACGGAGGAGCTGGAGGACCCGGCGTCCCTGTCGGAGGGGCTGTCCCGTCTGTGGGACCGGGCCTTGGGCTATGTGGAGGAGGCGGTCCGGCAGAGCATCGGCGGCGGGGTGGTGCTGCTGGCGGCGGCGGTGCTGTGCGCCCTGACGGAGGAGTGCATGGACGCCGCCGGGGGCAAGGTGCACTTTGTGCCCATGGCCGGGGCGCTGGCCATTACCCTGGCGGCGGCGGGCAGCGTGAAAACCATGATGGGCCTGGGCCAGGAGACGGTGGAGGAGCTGAACACCTTTTCCAAGGCGCTGCTGCCCACCTTGTCCGCCGCCGTGGCCGCCAGCGGGGGCATCGTCTCCGCCAGCGTCCGGCAGGTGGCCACCATCTTCTTTGTGGACCTGCTGCTGTCGCTGATCCGGGGGCTGCTGCTGCCGCTGGTGTATTTCTATGTGGCCGCCGCAGCGGCGGACGCCATGCTGCCGGGGCGGCGGCTGGCGGGGATCAGCACCGCCATCCGCAAGGGCACCGTCTGGCTGCTGACCGGGGCGCTGGCCCTGTTCACCCTGTATCTGACGGTGTCCGGGGCGGCGGCAGGCTCCGCCGACACCGTGACGGCCCGATTGGCCCGCAGCGCCGTGGGGGTGCTGCCGGTGGTGGGCAGCATCCTGGCCGACGCGGCGGACAGCGTTCTGGCCGGGGCCGGGGCGGTGAAAAATACCGTGGGCGCGGCGGGACTGCTGGCGGTGCTGGCGGTGTGCCTGCTGCCGCTGGTGCGGCTGGGGGTGCAATATCTGGTGTATAAGGCGGCGGCGTTTCTGGCGGGTATTTTAGGGGCGGAGCAGCTGACAGGGCTCATCGATGCCTTAGGCGGGGCCTTTGGCCTGATCTTCGGCATGACCGGGGCCTGCGGCCTGCTGCTGCTGATCTCCATTTCGTCGGCACTGGGGGTGGTCACGGGATGATGGACGGGATCCGGCAGTGGCTGCTGGGGATCCTGGCGGCGGCCATGGGGCTGAGCCTTCTGTATGCGCTTTTGCCCAAGGGGGCGGTGCGGGCCGCCGCCAAGGCCACCGGGGGGCTGATTCTGCTGCTGGCGGTGCTGGGTCCGGCGGCGGGGCTGGACCTGTCGGACCTGGCGGTGCGGTATGAGGACCTGAGCCGGGACATGGAACAGCAGGCCGAAACCTACCGCCGGGAGGGCCAGGCCCAGCTGGAGCTTGGCATACGGCAGCGGACGGCTGCATATATATCGGAAAAAGCGGCGCAGCTGGGGCTGAGCTGCCATCCCCGGGTGGAGGTCACCTGGCGCGGCGGCGTCCCGTATCCCGGCAGCGTGACGCTGGACATGGCGGAAAACCGGGCCTTGTCCGCCATCCTGGAGGAGGACCTGGGCATTCCGCCGTCAGAGCAGCACTGGCTGGGGTAAGGAGCGTATGAAAAAGTGGAACATTGGAAATTTATGGAAGAAGTACAAATATGTGGGCCTGGTGGTGCTGGCGGGGATTCTGCTGATGCTGCTGCCGGGGAAGAAAACCAACGCCCAGACCCAGGAGAGCGGCGGGAGCTTTTCCCTGGAGGACACGGAGCGGCGGATGGAGGAGCTGCTGGGCCGGATGGACGGCGTGGGCCGGGTGCAGGTGATGCTGACGCTGAAAAACGGGCCGGAGCTGGAGCTGGCGGAGGACGCGGACGACACGGACCGGGACGGCGAGCTGCGCCGCCAGCGGGAGCCGGTGACGCTGAACCGGGGCAGCGGGTATCAGGACGTGGTGGTGACCCGGGAGACGTATCCGGTGTATCTGGGGGCCGTGGTGGTGTGCCAGGGGGCAGGCAGCGGCGGCGTCCGGCTGGCGGTGACGGAGGCGGTGGCGGCGCTGACGGGCCTTCCCGCCGACCGCATCACGGTGGTGCAATGGGATTCATGACAGGAGGGACGGATATGAAGAAAAGATGGAAGAAGCCGGCGGTGGCGGCGGCCGTGCTGCTGCTGGTGTGCTCGGCGGTGTACATGAACTGGCGCTACACTGACAATATCCAGAAAAATGCCGGAAAGACCCTGGGTCAGACCACTCTGGTCAGCTCCCAGGACGGGGAGAAGGGAACGGAGCCAACCGCCGCCCCGGCGGAGGACGACTATTTTGCCACGGCCCGGCTCAGCCGCAAGCAGGCCCGGGACAACGCCATCAGCATGCTCAAGGAGGCGGAGAGTGATGAAAACGCCGAGCAGAGCGTCCTCAACGAGGCATCCCAGACCCTGCAGGTGCTGGCTGCCTACACCGTGGCGGAGTCCCAGATCGAGAGCCTGGTGACGGCCAAGGGCTATGCCGACTGCGTGGTGTTCATGGGAGCCGAAAGCGTCAGCGTGGTGGTGGCCCCGCCGGAGGGCGGCCTGACTGCCACCGACGCCGCCCGCATCAAGGACATCGTCATCAGCGAGACGGACTATACCGCCGAACAGATCAAGATCATGGAGGCAAATTAATAGTTGTATTTCCCGGGGAGAAATGGTATACTGTCTTTATATTGGGACTCTATTGAGAATACAAATGAGGAGTTTTGCAAGCTATGGCTGATAATAAAGAATACATGACCCATCAGGAGAGCATGGGTACCATCCAGATCTCTGAGGACGTGGTGGCCTCCATCGCCACCTCCGCCTGCCTGGAGGTGGAGGGCGTGGGCGGTCTGATGAACGCCAACGTCACCGACTATGTCACCGGTAAAAAGATGACCGCCAAGGGCATCCGGGTGGAGATGGACGGCGAGGGCATCGTGGTGAATCTGTTCATCCTGCTGCGGTACGGCTGCGCCGTGTCCGAGGTGGCACAGAAGGTCCAGAGCAGCGTGTTCGCCGCCCTGGAGGGCATGACCGGCTTCCAGGTCAACGCGGTGAACGTTCACGTGGGCGGCATCAGCTTCGACTGAGCCGGCCAAATCCAGAGAGAAAAAAGGAATTTACGACTATGACGCGGAATACGGCACGGGAGATCGCCACCCATCTGGCATACGAGCTGAGCTTTACGGACCTGCCCGTTCAGGAATTCCTGGACCGGCAGCTTTCCCGGGAGAATTTTGCCGCCCGGGCGGAGGAGTGCGGCCTGTATGCCGACACCCCCAACGACAAGCAGGAGAAATACATCCGCCGCCTGGTGTCCGGCGTGGCCGAGCACGCGGCGGAGCTGGATGCCTACATCGAGCAGTACGCCAAGGGCTGGCGCTTTGAGCGCATCTCCCTGGTGGCCTCCGCCATCATGCGGGTGGCCATGTTCGAGATCCTCTATATGCCGGATATCCCCCACGGCGTGGCCATCAGCGAGGCGGTGAACATCGCCAAGGGCTATGAGTCCCCGGAGGTGGTGAAGTTCATCAACGGCATCCTGGGCAGCTTCCTGCGGGCGGAAGTGAAGGAATGACCCACACCAGGCAGGGCGCGGCAGCCCTGCCTTGTTTTTGATGCCGTGCGAAAGGAGGGGAGCTGTCGGTGGACCATATTTACGCCGTGTCCGAGGTCAACGGACTGATCAAGGACCTGATCGACGGCACGCCCCAGCTGTCCGGACTTTACATCCGGGGCGAGCTGTCCAACTATAAGATCTATCCCTCCGGCCACCACTACTTCACCCTGAAGGACGGACAGAGCGCCCTGCGGTGCGTGATGTTCAAGGGCAGCGCCATGAAGCTGCGGTTCCGGCCGGAAAACGGCATGCAGGCGGTGGTGTTCGGCCGGATCAGCGTGTTCCCCCGGGACGGTGCGTATCAGCTGTACTGCACCCAGCTGTCCCCGGACGGGGTGGGAGACCTGTATGTGGCCTTTGAGCAGCTGAAGCAGAAGCTCCAGCAGGAGGGGCTGTTTGACCCCGCCCACAAGAAGCCCCTGCCGCCGTATCCCCAGCGGATCGCCATCGTTACCAGCGGCGCCGGGGCGGCGGTCCACGACATGATCCGCATTCTGCGGCGGCGCTATCCCATCGCCAAGGTGCTGCTGCTGCCGGTACGGGTCCAGGGGGCGGAGGCCCCGCCGGAGATCGTGGGGGCCATCCGGTACGCCAACCGCTGGAAGCTGGGGGACGTGCTGATCACCGGCCGGGGCGGCGGCTCCATGGAGGACCTGTGGGCCTTCAACGACGAGCGGGTGGCCCGGGCCATCTATGCCTCGGAGATCCCGGTGATCTCCGCCGTGGGCCACGAGCCAGACGTGACCATCTCCGACTATGTGGCGGACCGCCGGGCGTCCACCCCCAGCAACGCCGCGGAGATCGCCGTGCCGGATATGTCGGAGCTGCTGCGGTATCTGCGGGGGACGGAGAACGGCATGGCCCAGAGCGTGCTGCACCGCCTGGAGCGGGAGGAGAGGCGGCTGAAGGCCCTGGCGGAAAAGCGGGTGCTGACGGACCCCCTGGCCTTTGTTCAGGACCGGCGGCTCCAGCTGGATTATATGCAGGACAAGATGACATCGGCGGCCCGGACCCACTGGGACCGGGAGGCCCGGCGGTTTGCCGGGACCGTGGCCAAGCTGGACGCCCTGAGCCCGCTGAAGGTGCTGGGCCGGGGCTATGCCATGGCCCGGACGGAGGAGGGCGGCATTCTGCGCAGCAGCGCGCAGGTGCGGCCCGGCGACAGAATCGAGCTTCGCCTGGCCCAGGGGTCCCTGGGCTGCCGGGTGGAGGAAGTAGAAGGGGAGGAGACCCATGGCAAAGAAAACCTTTGAGGAGAACATGGCCCGGCTGGAGGAGATCGTGGCGCTGCTGGAAAAGGGCGACGCCCAGCTGAGCCAGTCCCTGTCCCTGTTTGAGGAGGGGACCAGGCTGGCGGCGGCCTGCCGCACGGAGCTGGACAAGGCCGAGCAGCAGGTGGTGCGGCTGATGAAGGGTCCCGACGGCGCGCCCATCGAAAATGAATTTGCAAGCGAGGAATGACCATGGAATTCAAGCAGCAATATGCGGCCTATCAGCAGGCCATTGAGCAGTATCTGGAGGGGCTTTTCAGCCAGGACAAGCCCTATGGCCGCCTGCAGGAGGCCATGCGGTACAGCATTCTGGGCGGCGGCAAGCGCATCCGCCCGGTGCTGACCCTGGAGTTTGCCCGGCTGGGGGCATCGACTGGCACCAACAGGGCGGGCGTGACCATATTTCACGCGGGCGTCGGTGCACTGGGCGGACAGCCGCACGGCGAAAAGCAGCTCGTAGTCCTTTCCGTAGTCCAAAGAACACAGGGCGTCAGGGTACAGCTTTTTCAGCGCGTCTATGATGGCGGAGACCTGCGCTTGCGACTTCATACAACATCACCTCACGGCTATTGTATCAGATGTTGCAGAAAAGGCAATCCGTGCTATAATGACATAAATATGATACGCGGGGGGGTGTCGCCATGCGGCCACTGGCAGACGAGATACGGCCACAGACATTGGACGAGGTATGCGGGCAGCGCCATCTGCTGGGGGAGGGTGCGCTGCTGCGCCGGCTTATCGAGAACGGCACGGACACCAACCTGATCTTCTACGGCCGTCCGGCACCGGCAAGACCACCGTGGCCAACATCATCGCCAAGCGGGCGGAGAAAACGCTGTACTATCTGAACGCCACCACCGCATCCCTCCAGGATGTGAAGGATGTCATTGCGGATGTGGGGACGCTGATGGCTCCAAACGGTATTCTGCTGTACCTGGATGAGATACAGTATTTCAACAAAAAGCAGCAGCAAAGCCTGCTGGAATTCCTGGAAAACGGCAAGATCACCCTATCGCGTCCACCACGGAGAATCCGTATTTCTATATCTACAACGCACTCCTGTCTCGCAGCACCGTGTTTCGAGTTTAAGCCTCTGTCGGTGGAGGATACCGTTCCCTGCCGTGGAACGGGGCCTGCGTATCGAGCAGGAGAGAAGCGCAGCTGCCGTTTTCGTGGGCGGAGGACGCCCAAAACGGTGGCGGCGGGCTGCGGCGGCGATGTCCGAAAGGCCATCAACGCCGTGGAGCTGCTGTACCGTTCCGCCAAGCCGAAGGATGGCGGATTATATGTGACAAGGGATGACGCTTTTACAGCTAAGTCAGCACAGCGCTATGCGCTATGACCGGGAGGGTGATGACCACTTTGACCTACTGTCGGCACTGCAAAATCTATCCGGGGTTCTGACCCGGATGCGGCGGTGTATTATTTGGGGCGGCTGCTGGTGGCGGGCGATTTGCTGTCGCCGTGCAGGCGGCTGCTGGTCATCGCGGCGGAGGACATCGGGCTGGCGTATCCGCAGGCCATCGTAGTGACGAAGGCCTGCGTGGATGCGGCGCTGCAGATCGGACTGCCGGAGGACGCTGCCGCTGGCGGAGGCGGCAGTATTGCTGGCCACCGCGCCGAAATCCAACAGCGCACACAATGCCATTATCGCTGCTATGGAGGACATCCAGCACGGCGCGGTGGGGGAGATTACCCCGACACCTGAAGAACGTCCACGTGGACAGCGCCGGAGCGGACAAAGCCCCAGCATATAAATACCCGCACAATTACGCGGACCACTACGTAAAGCAGCGGTATCTGCCGGAGACGCTGGGCGAAAAGCGGTACTATGAGTACGGGCCGAACAAAACGGAGCAGGCGGCCAAGCGGTACTGGGACGACATTAAGGGAAGAACGCGAAATGGACCTGAACGGCTACATGATGTTCTGGAGCTGAAAAGGAGCATCCCTGCGGCAGCAAACGCTGGCAGGTGCTCCGCGTGGGCATGGATATTAAGCTCCGGTGCTTCGGCTGCGGCCACGAGGTCATGCAGCCCCGGCGTAAGATCGAAAAAATGATACGGCGCATCGTGCCGAAGGAGGAATTGCAATGAGACCGAAATGGACAAGATACTTCGCCATGGGCATCGCCCTGCTGCTGGCCATCGTCATGGCCGTAACGCTGGTCCTGCCGTACCTGGGACTGTGAGGCTGCCATGAAGCACTGTATTCTGGCAAAATTCACTCCGGAGGCCAAGGCGCAGCGCGCCGCGCTGCTGCCGCGTATCCGGGAGATATTCTCCGCCGCGGCGGATATTCCCGGCGTGAGAGGTGCGGAGGTGTTTCCCAACTGCGTGGCGCGGGACAATCGGTACGACGTGATGATCGTGCTGGAGATGGACCGGGACGCGCTGGAGGAATACGACCGCTCCGCTATGCACCACCGGTGGAAGGACGAGTTTGGCCCGCTGCTGGAAAAGAAGGCTCTTTGACTATGAGTAAAGAAGCCCTCCGGCGTAAGCGGAGGCTGCACAAAAAATAACGACATTATTTCAGGCTGTCGAAAAGCCAAAGGTTTTTCGACAGCCTGAGAAGTCTCGGTCACGCCTGAGACTTATTTTTCCGCTTTTTGCGGAGCTGGTGTATACCGAGGACGGCGCAGAGGGTCAGCGCGGCGGCGATGCCGGAGAGGACCCAAACGCCTACGGGGATGCTCGTCCACCACGGCAAACTGGCCGCTGGCGGATATTTGGGAGCACAGGTAGCTGCCGGAGCCCTGGTGGGCGCCACGCTGCAAGCCACAGCCGCTGTTGACATCGACCGTCATGCGGCGGGGCGCGGCCTCCGGGAGCAGCCCGCGGACGGTGCGGGGCGGGAGGTGTCTTCGGGAATGGTAAGGTGATAGCTGCCGACGCGCTTCACTGGAAAGCTCCTCTGGAACGGACGCGCCGATGACGCGAAGCCGGTCGCCCTCGCAGAACTGCCCCTCGACCAGCAGCACGGCGCGGCCATCCCGGGAGGTGGCCCAGGACAGCGTGGTGATGTAGGGCCATAGACGGCGGTGACAACGGTATCAAAGGTCAGGTGATCCAGGGTGGGGATGTCCCAGCGAACGTAACAGCCGTCCTTGGCGGGGGGCTTGAGGATAGAAGCTCACATTGAAAGATGCGCCGTAGGGGAAGGTAAGCGTCCGCAGCGTTTTGCCGTCCGCCACGAAGGTCAGCGTCAGGGTGCGGAAGTCATCGGGGATGTCGGTGCGGGCCAGCAGCTGCCGGTAGGAGATAGGCTCGGCCTTGTCCTGATAGCTGACACGGTCTACGCCCGCCAGCGAGTCGGACACAAAGAGGTTGCCGCTATATGCCCCGGTGATCTCCCCGGCGATGCCGCCGGAAAGCTGGAGGTGGCGGCGGTGACCTTCGGCATGGCGATGCAGTCGGTGACGTTACAGCCCGATCCACCCACCGCCGATGTATCGGCTGCCGGAGAGCGTGCATTTGGCGTAGCTGGGCGGCGGACGGAGGTGAGGGACAGCCCTGCCACGCCGCCGGCGTAGTCTCCGCTTTCAATGCTCACAGCGCCCCAGCCGCCGCAGCCGTAGACCGTGCCTAGATCCATTCGGCCCGCCACACCGCCGGCACAGCTCTTCTTGGCGGTGACAGCACCGTAATTCTGGCAGTCCAGCAGGATGGCGCGGGTCAGATAGGTGTATTTTACGGTGCGGCTTCCGGCGGGGAACAGATCGTCCTCCCGGTCGTAGTCGTACTCGATGGCCAGCGCACCGGCGATGCCGCCCACGTTGCGGTCGCCCTCACCGCGCCGTGGTTGACGCAGTCCGCGGCCTTGCCGCGCTTGGCGCTGTAAAAGCGTGTCCTCGGACACGTCCTGCACCACGGCGGAGCTGGTGTCCGTGACCTCATCGATCAGTGTGAGAAACAGATCCATGGTGGTGTTGAGGCTGACCGCTGACGGCACGGAGGTCGGAGGACAGCGACGCGCTGGCGTTGGAAATGCCCTTCACCAGGGCATCCATCTCGCCGTTGATGCCGGTAAGGTAGCCATGGATGCTGTCGGCGCTTTCGTTGACCTTGTCCAGCCACGCGCTTCAGGTCATCGTAGGTCATGTCGCTGTTCAGGTCGTCCACCAGGCCTTTGACGGTGCTCTCGGCGCTGTTGGCGTAATTGTTGATATTGCCGACGCGAGTGGTCACGGTGTCGGAGGCATCCGTCAGGTCGTTGTTGGTGCGCTCGGTCAATTCGGCCAGCGTGGACAGCTCCGTGCGGAGCTGGGCCCACACGGTCAGGGCCGGCCTGAATGGTGATGTCCGGGATCATTTGGCCCACAATGCCGCCCACGTCCTTGCGGCCCTGGACGAAGCCCCGGTTGACACAGTTTGTGACAAGGCCTTCCTGACGGCCCACGATGCCGCCACGTTGTAGCCCACATGGGGATACCCCACGCTGCCCTCGTTGGTGCAGCTGTCGATGACGCCGGTGGAGTAGCCCGCGATGCCGCCCGCGTCGGTGTTGACGCCGGTTTCGGTGGTCTGCTGCTGTTTCAGCAGGTCGTAAACGCTGCTCTCCAGGTCGGCGGTGCTGGCAATTCGCGCTTCGCTGACGGAGGTATTGACGGCGGCGTGCTTTTGCAGCCGCGGATGCTGCCGTAATTCTGTCCGGCAATGCCGCCCAGAGGTGGTGGCGTGTACCACCCATCGGCGGCGCTGTTCTCGATAAGTCCGCTGCTGCCGTTGCGTCCCGCCAGCCGCCTACATTGCTGCTGCCGGTGACTGTGCCGGAAAAGCGGCAGCCGGACGCTGCCGTAGTTTTCGCCCGGCGATCCCACCGATGGCTCTGGGTGCCGGAGGGTGCGATCTCACCCTCCACCGTCAGATCCCGGACGACCGCGCCGCTGGCGATCTGGCTGAAGAAGCCGTAGATGCTGGCACTGCCGTCAGCGCAGACCGGTGATTTTATGTCTGTCCGTCAAAGCTGCCGAGGAAAAAATGGGAATGGAAACGGCATCGCCATCAACATCGATGTCGGCGGTCAGGCACAACAGTCAGTCCGGCGGAATAGGCATCGTAGCGCAGCGCTTTGCAAAAGCGGTCAGTTCCTCCAGTGTACCGATGGAGATGGTGCTTCCTCTGCTGCAAAAAGGGCAGGGCAAAGGGATAGTAGGAGAAGCAGCGAAAGCAGCACCAGGAGAGAAGCCTTGCGGCATGGCATGTTTCTTTTTTACTTTGTTTCATTGCCGCCCTCCTGTGGGCGGGTATCATTTTCCGGCGGCATTCTGCCACGTTGCCGGAGATCACATTCAAATTGACATCACCGTCCACATTGGCCCGGATCATACCGCATTGACAGTGCCGTGATCTCGTCCGGTCACCAAACCGTTACCATCACCCGGCCACTGAGCTCGCGGCGGTGGATGGCAGAGGGCATGGAAAAGCTGGTCTTATCCGCGATGCCGCCGATGAAGCAGGATCTGAGGCAGGACGAATAGAACCAGGATCATGGAAATGATGGTGCCGCGCCCGAGGCTCTGGCCGATGCCGACGATGGCGGCTTCAGAGGTCATGCCGCCGATAAGGCGTACCGGCCACCGTCATGAATCGTGCCGGAGGTCAGGATGTCGGGAATGCGAAGTTCAGCGACTCGATCATAGCCTCCTGGTGATCCATGGCGCCCTTCAGCTCCTGAAGCGGCTGGCGATAACGATGGCGTAGTCGATGTTCGCGCCCATCTGTATGGAGCTTACCACAAGGTAAGCTCATGAAGAACACGCCCTGTCCCCGTCAGCGTCGGGATGGAGAAGTTGATCCAGATGCTGCCCTGAATGACTACGATCAGCAAAGAGGCATACCGGCGGATTTGAACGTAAAGAGCAGTACCACCAGCACGATGAGCAGCGACACGATGCTGACCACAGTATTGTCACGGGCAAAGGATTTTTCAAAATCGTATTCCGTGGAGGAATTGCCCGCCACATAAACATTTCCATCTGGGTAATAGCGCTGCGCCGTTTCCCGAACGGTATCAAGGAAGGCGTAGGTCTCGTCGCCGCTTTCCGGCAGCGTCAGATACAGCAGCATCCGGCTGTAATCCTTGCCCTGAAGCTGCGCCTTGGCGCTCTCCATCTGGGTTTTGCATCCTGCAGCATGGCGGTTTGGTCGCTGCTAAGCTGTACAACCCCGGCGTCTGCCTGCTCACAGACAAACAGGAACATATCAATGAGCGGCACCTTGTAGGAGCTGATATTTCCCATAAGCTTGCCGTAATCTCCCTGCTCTGTGGCGTAGGCGGCATAGAGCACCTGCGCCATTTCATAGTCGAGGATCGGCCAGTTCCGAGAACTGCCGGGGCATCAGCTTGTCGGCCAGCATATAGCCGTTCATGGCCTCCACGTTGGCAAGGCCCATGGTGTAGTCGATCTCCTCCATGCTTTCCAGTTCTGTCAGTAGGGCGGCTTCCTTTTCGTAGTCTCCGGCCGGAACGGGCGCGATCATATTGGTGGAGGTGAAAGTGTCGCCAATGAGATTTTCCGCGATCTGCGTTTCATTGAGTTTTGGCGTGGTCAGCGTACTGTAGCCATAGGCGTAGGGGCATTTGCCGGAAACGAAGAAGCCCGCCACAATGGCCGCCAGAAAATGAAAGGAACCACTTTACGGCTTGCCCACGCAAATTTTCCTGCGAAAGAGATTTTCGGGATAAAGTCCCGATGCTCTGTCTTTTCGATCAAAGGCCCGAACAATACCAGCAGTCCGGGCATGACGATGAACACGGACAGCAGAGCGTAGAGAATGGCCTTGATAAGGCAGATGCCCATGTCCGGACCGATCTTGAACTGCATGAACAGCATGGCCACCCAGGCCGCCGACGGTGGTCAGGGAGCTGGCGCTGATTTCCGGGATAGCCTTGCTGAGGGCGGCGATGGCGGCCTCCCGGACAGGGCATGGTCTCGTGCTGCTCTTTGAAGTGGTTGCAGAGGATGACCGCGTAGTCAGCGAGAGTGCCAGCTGCAATATGCTTGTGACGGAGTTTGACACGAATGAGATCGTACCCAGCAGGAAGCTGCTGCCCTGGTTGAGTATCATCGCTGTCACGAAGGTCAGCAGCAGCACCGGAACCTCGCCGTAGGTCTGCGAAGTGAACAGCAGCACCGCCACAACTATGACGGCGACGTACACCATGATGATGCTCACCTCGGAGGCGATGGTCTCCTGGAGGGTGTTGCCCAGGTCGGTGGAGATATAGAGGTCATAGCCGGACAGGGTTTCCTTTACCGCATCCAGCGCCGTGAGGCATTCGTCATCCTCCTCGTCATAGTCGAACGTGACGCTATACAGCGCTGAGGCGGCGCTGTAATGGTCGGTGGTGTTGTCACAGGACACGCTTTGAACGCCCTTTACCCCGGCCACCAGGTCGTAGAGACGTTGGGCCTCGCCGTAGGTGACGTTTTCCACCATGACCTCGGCAGTGCCGTAGGTGATGAATTGATCCTCCATCACGTCCAGGGCCTGCTTCGTCTCGGAGCTGTCAGGGAGAAAGGCCGTCAGTTGGTTCTCGACCTTGACCCAGTTCCGGGAAAACGCGGAGAAGATCAGGAGGATGATGGTCAGGAGAAAAACAGATTGCGCTTATCCACGATAAACGTGGCCAGCTTTGTCATAAAATTTGGCTTCTGCGCCGCTGCATCGGACATAGATCTGCTCCTTTGCTGTGAGATACAAATTCAAAATTAGTATAACAGAATTGAGGAAAGTGTCTATTGTCAATATAAATCTCGCTGTTCAAAAATCAAAGCGGCGCAGACGCGACAGAGGGTGGGACAAATCTGCGGGAAGTGCCGTTTGCGACGGATTTTGCCGCCGCCGGGCGGTATACTGGGTACTGTGAGGTGAGGCGGATGACGGTGGTATACCTGGACAGGGTGTGGGCGTTGAATACGGCGGTGGACTATCTGCTGCTGTTGGGAACGGCCCGGCTGTCCGGCCTGCCGCTGCGGCGGGGATGCCTGCTGCTGTGGGCAGCCGCAGGCGGTGCGTATGCCGCGGCGGTGTTCCTGCCGGGGGCTGCGCTGCTGGGTCATCCGCTGTGCCGGTTGGCGGTAGGTTTGGCCATGGCGCTGGGCGCGTTTCGCGGTAGTTGGCGGCAGGCGGCGCTGTTCTTCCTGCTGGCCGGAGGGCTGGCAGGGGTGGTATTGGCGTTGGGACTGATGGCAGGATCGCCGCTGGGGTTGGTACGGCGCGTATATTACGCCGACGTGAGCTGGCCGCTGCTGTTGGCGGCCAGCATAGGCATGGGTATGCCGCGCTGCACCTGCTGTTTGGGCAGGGGCAAGACACGGAGGGGGAGAGCTATTGCAGATCAAGATCGTTATGGCCGGACGAACACAAACGGTAACGGCGCTGCACGATACCGGCAACACGCTGCGTGACCCGGTAAGCGGGCGGGCGGCGCTTGTGCTGGAGCAGAAGGCGGCGGAGGCACTGTGGCCCGGTGAGATGGCGGCGGTGCTGACGCTGCCGCTGACACCGGAGGAAAAGATGGCCCGGCTGTACCGGCAGGGGTGCCCGGTGCGGTTCACACTGCTGCCCTTTCGGGCGGTGGGGACAAAAGGGGCGGATTGCTGCTGGCGGCAAAAAGCGACTACATAGAGGTGGAGGAAACGGTATTGGCGGACGCCGGTGGCTCTGTCGGAGCAGCCGGTCAGCGACGGCGGCGGGTATCACGCCCTGTGGGGCGGGGAAGGAGGAGGGCGTATCATGCTGAGGGGAGGCTCATTCATCTGCTGGCGTGGCTTCGCAGGAGATGCAGGCCGGATAAGATCATGTATATCGGAGGCAGTGACACGCTGCCTCCGCCGCTGCCGGGATGAGGAGGCGGAGATGCTTCGGCGGCTGGACGACGGGGGAATTTGCCGTGCGGCAGATACTCATTGAGCGAAACCTGCGGCTGGTGGTCTATATTGCACGGCGGTTCGAGAACACGGGGATCAATATCGAGGATCTTATCTCCATCGGGACGATCGGCCTGATCAAGGCCATCAACACGTTTCGGACGGATAAGAACATCAAGCTGGCTACCTACGCCTCGCGGTGTATCGAGAATGAAATTCTGATGTACTTGCGGAAGAACGGCGCCCAGCGGACGGAGGTGAGCTTTGACGAGCCGCTGAATACGGACTGGGACGGAAAGGAGCTGCTGCTCAGCGATGTGCTGGGAACGGACGGAGACGTGGTGATGCGGCCCATCGAAGCGGATGTGGACCGGCAGCTGCTGCAAACGGCGGTATCGCGGCTCAGTCCCCGGGAGAGGGATATCATCACCATGCGGTTCGGATTGGGCGGTGTGGAAGGAGCTGACCCAAAAGGAGGTTGCCGACCGGCTGGGCATCTCCCAGTCCTACATATCCCGGCTGGAAAAGCGGATCATAGCGCGGCTCAAGCGTGAGCTGCAAAAGATGGCATGAACAAACAACTGTGAAGGCGTATACCTTCACAGTTGTTTGTTCTGGTGAATATTATTGAAGAGAAAGGGGAGCGGGCCGGTTGACCACCATCATATTGTAGTAACGCAGCAGATGATAGTCATCCTTGTCGAGCTTCACGGTGCTCAACAGGCGGTCTCCCTCCTCCAGCGGCTCTTTAGAGATCAGCGCCTTCAATGCAATGGGAGCAAAGAACGGGGAGGAGCCGATACCGGATACCAGTCCCACGGCGGGCATGCGGTTCTGCATGGGGTTCAGCATACAAATATAGAGCTTTTCCGCCTCGTTGATCTGGTTTGTCAGCACCATGTGGGTGATGGTGTCGTAGGCCTTCATCTCACCGGTGAACAGGTGCTGGCAGCGGTCCGGATCAGAGAAGGAAAGGACGCCCATATACAGTGTGACCTCGATCCCATCGTGGTCAGAGGCGTGGGAAAAGCGGAGCAGGGAACGGGTCATCTGCCGCACTCGGCCATCGTAATAGTACATATAGGCTAAAGACTGGTTGAAGTAGTTGTTCTTTGGGAGGGCAGGCTCAGAGCGGAACATAGGAGGCTGGTAGTCGATGAAGCATTTCAGGTCTATGTCCAGCGCCTGCGCGATCTCATAGAGCGTCTCAATATCGATGGTGATCGCGCCGTTTTCATACTTGGATAGCGTCGCCTTGCTCTTGTTGATCATGGTGGAGAACTGCTCGATGGTATAGCCGCGGCTTTTCCTGTATTTTTTGATGCGCTGGCCCACGAAGTAAGAAAAAGAGCTCACACGCGACACCTCCTTGCCGATGTAAACGGCTGAATTTTTATGGATAGATGATACCAAACGTTTGGTAGGAAGTCAACATTAAATTTCCATATGCAGGAAACATTTTTGCGGATTGGCATATTTTGAATAAACCGTTCGGTGAAAAATCAGACAGAAAAACCCCCGCGCTGCAAAGCGCAGGGGGTTTGTGTGAAAGGGAAAGTTGACTCCATACCGGCGATAAGGGCCTTCTTGTTGCCCTCCAGGGAAACGGGCTTTCTTTCTCGCCCAGCTCGATACGGATGGCTTCCATCATGCTGTCGATGGAGGTGATGGGGCTTTCTCCAAAGTGGCGCCCAGGATGGCCACGTTAGCGCCCCTTGGGGTTGCCCACGGAGTCCGCCACGCCGTTGGCGTCGCAGTACACCACGGTGATGTCGTCACGGACGGCCTTACGGTCGATGATGCAGCTGTTGACGACCAGCACACCGCCGGGCTTGACGTGCTCCTCGAACTTGTCCAGGGAAGGACGGTTCATGGCGACGATGACGTCGGCCTTGTCTACCAGGGGGAGGCTACCGGATCATCAGAGACGATGACAGAGCAGTTAGCCGTGCCGCCGCGCATCTCAGGGGCCATAAGAGGGCAGCCAGGAGACGTGCTTGCCGTCCAGCATGCAGGACATTGCGACGAACTTACCGATCAGGAGCATACCCTGACCGCCGAAACCGGCGAAAATAAAGGTTTTTCCATGTTACTCCGCCTCCTTGTCTTTGTATACGCCCAGAGGATAGTAGGGGATCATGTTCTTCTCCAGCCATTCCATGGCCTCCACCGGAGACAGACCCCAGTTGGTGGGACAGGTGGACAGAACTTCGATCATGGTGAAGCCCTTGCCTTCCATCTGCAGACGGAAAGCCTTGGCGATGGCTTCTTGGCCTTGGCGATGTTGGCGGTGTTGTTCACGGCCACACGCTCAATGTAGTAGGAGCTGGGGACGGCGGACAGCATCTCGCACATCTTGATGGGCAGACCGCTCCACTCCTCGCTGCGGCCAGCGGGGCAGGTGGTGGCCTTCTGACCGATCAGGGTGGTGGGGGCCATCTGACCGCCGGTCATGCCGTAAATGGCATTGTTGACAAAGATGGTGGTGATCTTCTCACCGCGGTGGGCGGCGTGGACGATCTCCGCCGTACCGATGGAGGCCAGGTCACCGTCGCCCTGGTAGGTGAACACCAGCGTGTCCTTGCCGACGGAACGCTTGATGCCGGTGGCAACAGCGGGAGCGCGGCCATGGGCAGCCTCGTACATATCACAGTTGAAGTAATCGTAGGCAAACACGGAGCAGCCAACAGGGGCTACGCCGATGACCTTGCCGTCCAGGTTCATCTCGTCGATGACCTCGGCCACCAGGCGGTGGATGATGCCGTGGTTGCAGCCGGGGCAATAGTGGAACTGCTTGTCAGTGAGCAGCTTAGTCTTTTCGAACAGTACAGCCATCTTATTTACCCTCCTTCATGCTCAGGATCTTGGTGACGATCTCGTCGGTAGAGGGCATCTGGCTGCCGCAATGACCGAAGAAGTCAACGTGCTTGGCGCCATTGATGGCGAGCTTTATGTCCTCCAGCATCTGGCCTTCGTTCAGTTCCACGTCCAGGACGGCCTTCACGTTGGGCTGGCAGCAAGCTTCACGCACAGCGTCATAGGGGAAGGGCCACACGGTGATAGGGCGCACCAAACCGACGTTGATGCCTTTTCCTTCAGTTGGGTAATGGCGCTCTTGGCGATACGCGCCACCGTGCCGAAGGCAGTAATGATGTACTCAGCGCCTTCGCAGTTGTAGCTTTCCCACATCTGCTCGTTGGCGACGACTTCCTTTATACATGGCCTGCAGCTCATCGTTGTGGATGGCCAGGCTCTCGGTGTCGATGTAGATGGAGTTGATGATGCCGCGCTTGGCGGGATCGTCACCGGGCTTCCAGCCGGTGCAGGCCCAGGGCTTCTTCTCCGGGTCTACCTTGTAAGTCCACCATCTCGGGCAGCTCCACGGGCTCCATCATCTGAGCGATGATGCCGTCCGCCAAGAACAGCACGGGGATACGGTACTTTTCGGCCTTGTCATAGGCGATCATCATCAGGTCGATGGCCTCCTGTACAGAAGCGGGGGCGAAGGTCAGCAGGTGATAGTCGCCGTTGCCGCCGCCCTTGACACCCTGGAAATAGTCGCCCTGGGAGGCCTGGATGTTGCCCAGGCCGGGGCCGCCGCGCATCACGTTGATGATAACAGCAGGGACCATAGCACCGGCACAGTAGGAGATGCCTTCCTGCTTCAGGGACACACCGGGGCTGGAGGAGGAGGTGATAACGCGAGCGCCGGTACCGGCAGCGCCGTACACCATGTTGATCGCCGCCACTTCGCTCTCGGCCTGCAGGAAGCAGCCGCCGATCTCGGGCATACGGGCGGACATATATTCGGGGATCTCCGTTTGCGGAGTGATGGGGTAACCGAAGAAGAAGCGAGCGCCGGCACGAATAGCGGCTTCTGCGATCGCTTCGCTGCCCTTCATAAGAGTCAAAGCCATATTCTTTCAGCCTCCTTAGTCTTTTTTCAATACGGATGACCACGTCGGGACAGGTACGGGCGCAGGACGTGCAGCCGATACACGCCTCCATGTTCGTAACTTCCGCGGGATGGTAGCCCTTTGCGTTGATGTGGGTCTTGGACAGCTCGATGATGTGCTTGGGACAAGCTCTCGCACACAGGCCGCAGCCCTTGCAAAGATTCTCGTCGATGGTAATTCTTACCACTCTCTTTACACCTCTTTTCTAATTTCCGTTTCCGTGCTGTGTTTGCTGTTTTGCTGTTATTTCTACCCCCGGGAGAGGGAAGTATACGGGATCAATACATATCCTTGTGGGGATTTTTGGTGTTCAGCCCGTGCTCGATGTAGGAGTCCCAGTCGCGGTGCATATACACGTCGATGGCGATAGGCTTGCCCACATACTTCATGTCGGGCTTGCGGGACAGGAAGTCATCCAGGAATTCCTTTTTGCCGGTGGTGTAGGAGACCGGGATACCGGTGAGGTCGCAGACCTCACGGAGCATCTGGTAGCCGTCCACAGGTCGTCAGGCCCGGTCATGGTGGCGAGGTTCGTGTTGTTGATCATGCCGGTGATCTGCAGGCGGGCGTGGGTCTGCATGCCCTCCTGCAGACGGAGGATCTTCTCCACCGATCCGGCCAGGGGACGGCGGATGTTCACCACGTTCAGCACCTCCAAAGAGCCGGGCTCGAGATCTGCGAAATCCTGATGGTAGCGGCCCAGGGCTGTTGCGCCCACATCGTCGCCGCCCACATCGAAGATGACGGTGTCCCAATCTAGAACGAAAGCTGACGACACCTCGGCAGGGAGGGAGAGCGTTTCGATACCGGAGCAGGCGAAGTTGGGGGAGACGAAACGGATCTCTTTCTGCTCCACCAGCTTCCCCGCTCGGTGAGGCGGAAGTAGGTGTTGACCATATCCAGGTCCAGCAGCTCCGTCCGATCACCCCGTGCGGCCGCCTGCATCGCGAAGTTCAGAGCCAGCTCACTTTTACCGCTGCCATAGTTGCCGATAAGTACTTTGACGTCCTTCATAGGTTAGGTAACTCCTTAAAAATTGCTGTTAGCGAAGGTTCTCGCGGATGGTGTCGCACAGGGCCTTGATACCCTGAACGATCTTCTCTTCGGGCATGCAGCTGTAGTTCAGACGCAGGGTGTTGTTGTGGCCGCCGTTGGCGAAGAAAGGAGCCGCCGGGAACGAAGGCCGCCTTCTTGGCAAGGCACTTCATCTGCAGCTCCTTGGCGTCCATGTAATCAGGCAGAACAACCCATGCGAACAGACCGCCCGTCGGGACGGGTGAAGGTGCAGGGCTCGGGCAGCTCCTTGGCCAGCGTCTCCAGCATCACGGCGCGGCGCTTGCGGTAGCACTCGCGGATGGTGTTGACGTGGGCGTCCAGATCGAACATGTCGATCCACTTGGAGGTCTCCATCTGTCCGATGGTAGATGCCTGGAGAGACGCAGCCTGCTCCATAAAGTTGTACTTGGCCAGGATCTCATCCTCGGCGCAGACCCAGCCCAGACGGTAGCCGGGGGCCAGGATCTTGGAGAACGTGCCCAGGTAGATTACCAGGCCCTTGGTATCCAGGCTCTTCAGTGCGGGCATATACTCACCCTCGAAGCGCAGCTCACCGTAGGGGTTATCCTCGATGACAGGGATCTCATAGTTGTTGATAATCTCCATGAACTTATGGCGGCGATCCAGATCCCAGGTGCGGCCCGTGGGGTTCTGGAAATCGGGGATGACATAGATCATCTTCACGCGCTCGGTAGTGGCCAGGATCTTTTCCAGCTCATCCATGATCATGCCGCCGTCGTCGGTGGGAACTTCGATAAAGGTGGGCTCACAGGCCTTGAACGCGTTGACAGCGCCCAGGTAAGAGGGGCTTTCCAGCAGCACCACGTCGCCGGGGTTCAGGAACACGCGGGCAGAGAAGTCCAGACCCTGCTGAGAGCCGGAGGTCACCAGGATGTGATCCTTATCGGTCTTGATGTTGTTCTTGGCCAGCATACGCTCGGCGATCTGCTCACGCAGACGGGGAAGCCTTCGGTGGAAGAATACTGAAGGGCAACACGGCCATTTTCCTTCAGGACAGCCATGGAGGCCTCCATCATCTGCTCCACGGGGAACAGCTCCGGGGCGGGCATACCGCCGGCAGCAGCTCGCGGAGGAGATGATGTCGGGCTGTGCGGTCAGCTTCAGCAGCTCACGGATCTAAAGAGGAAGGCCCTTCAGCAGGTCCATTCTCTTTCCGCACGCACAGAGGACAATCAAGGATCTGTTTATCCAGTGTAGCCGCTGTCTGTAACGCTCTGAGGGAGCAGGAAGCGGTGAAAAAGGAACGGGTGTACCCAAACCCCACGCGACCGGCACTGTGAACGCAAGGATGCACCGAAGCGGCGAAAACCGCCGGGACGAAAGTCCGCCATTGTGGGCGCGACCCACGAGAAGGTAGGCTGCAAACGGGGAGAGCGATCTCCGCGGCGTGAGTCAGGAGAATTACACTGTCAGGATCTGGTGGGCGGGCGCTCTCTCCGCTGAAATGATCCCTTACTCAGTGGACAGGTGCGCCGTTTTCCCGTCGGAAAGCGGCGCTTTTTCTGTAGAAAGGACATACATGCGCCCGCCGGTAACAGGCGGGCTTTTATTTTGTGAACGGAGCAAATCGGGATAGATATGGGAAATTTCTGGAAACGCCATAAACTGCATATTCTGTGGGGCGCCGGGGCGATCGCGCTGGCGCTTCTGGCGGCGGTGCTCGGCTCCATGCTGCTGCGGGCAGACCGCATGCCGGCGGACGTCGCCGTGGCGGATCGGCCGTTTCAGGGGTAAATCTGACGCCGGTGCCGCTGAAGCCCGGCGACAGCGCGGCGGAGGCCGCATCCACCGGCGGCACCGGTGAGGGCGAGGGAAGCGGACAGGAGCCGCAGGAGCAGCCTGAGCAAAAGCCCCAGGAAACGCCGGAAACGCCGAAGAAGGAGGAGTCCGACGGCGGCGAGCAGGACAAGGAAAAGGACGATGCGCCCGCAGACGAGGATAAGAAGGACGATGAAAAGCCCCGGATGCAGGTGGTGACGGATCTTACCAATAAGACCATCGCCTTCGAGGAGCTGGAAAACGGGAAATTCTCCTTCTACGCTTATCTGGAAAACCCGGAGGAGGGCGCGTACTTGCAGGTGCGGCTGGGGAATACCCGGTGCAGCGGCAGCAACGGACGGTTCACGGTGACGCTGGCGCAGGGAGAGAATATCTTCACGCTGCTGGTGTATCAGAACGGTACAGTGGTGCGCTCCTACACAAAGACCATTGTCTATCGGGCGGCTATGGCCGACGAGGACAACAAGACCGTGGGCGATGATCCTCCCGTCATCGAAACCAATCTGCCGGATGATGCGGACTATGATACGTCCAATGCCAACTTTGTGCTGACGGTACACGCCTATAACTCGCAGGGGACGATCTATCACAACCATATCAGGGTGATGCTGGACGGGAAGGAGATCACCCAGTATACCGGCAGCGAGACGCTGGAGTACCGGCTGTATCTGACGGCGGGCGCCGTGGGTGACGTGGCAAAGCACACGGTGGAGATATGGGCATGGGACGACCGGGGCAATTCCGCCTACAAAAGCACGTCATCAACTACCACTTCAAGGAGGAGGGCGAGGTCATCGGCAGCGTGACGCTGCGGCTGGACGCCACCGTTCTGGGGCTGGGTATTCTGGCGGAGGACAGCGGCTATGAGGTGAAGCAGGGGCAGCCAGCCTCCTATGTGGTGAAGGAGTTTCTGGAGGACAACGGCTTCCCTGCATCGTACAGCGGGTCGCTGATGTGGGCTTCTACCTGCAGCGCATCCGATGCAGCGACGCCTTCTCCGGCGCGGCTATCCCGGAGGAGCTTCAGACGCTGCTGACGCTGGACGGACTGACCGTCAGGCAGCCGGAGGGTACAAGGACAGTCTGGGCGAGTTTGACTACACACAGGGCTCCGGCTGGATGTGCGCGGTGAACGGGTACTATCCGGGACGGGGGACTGAGCAACGTATTCTTAGGGGACGGCGACGTGGTGACCATCGCGTTTACGCTGGCTTACGGCAAGGACATCGGCGGCGCGGACGCGGCCAACGTCCGGGGCAACCTGCGGACGTACTGCGGTACATGGCTGGGGATCGGTATATCCCGCACCACGACTTTGTGGAGGGAAGTGCTCCATCTGCGGCAAGGCGGAGGAGGCTCACGAGCACCAGTGGACGGAGGAGGTCACCCGGGAGGCCACCTGCACTGACAGCGGCGAAAAGACGCTGACCTGCGGCGAATGCGGCGAAACAAAGACCGAGAGCATACCGGCGCTGGGGCATGATTACCGCAGCGGCGGCGTTGTGTGGGAGCAGGAGGGTGAGAGCTGCACGGCGGAGTTCACCTGTACCCGCTGCGGCAGCAGCGGTACCATACACGCGTCCCGCGCGGACGGTACGTTGATGGAGAACGGCCGTGTGGAGGCCACCTGCGGACAGGACGGGTATGTGTCCTATCTCGCTGTAGGCAGCATCGGGGGAACGCAGGTGCGGTGCGAGGGCACGGTGACGCTGCCCGCCACAGGCGAGCACACATACAACGAGGACGGAGTATGCTCCGTGTGCGGCAGGAAAAAAGGACGAGGAGACGACGGAATGAGGAAAACGATCAGACGGCTGGCGGCGTGGGCATGCTGCCTTTGTATGGCGGCGGGCGCGGTCACGGCGGCGTGGGCGCAGGAGACGGACTATGCGCAGATGGAGCGGGAGCTTGTGGAAGCCCAGCGGCAGCAATTGACCGATGGCGAGCCGCTGCTGGCACGGCAGGACGTGCTGGTCCGGCGGGTCAGTCCTCCGTGGCCGACTGGTACGCCATCGCCATGGCGCTGCGGCATCAGTGAGGACTATGAGACGTACCTGGCGGCGCTGAAGACCTATGTAGAGAGTGCCTATGCGGAAAGCGGCGGCCTGTCCGCCAACAAAGCCACGGAGTGGCACCGCGTGGCGCTGGCGGTGACGGCGCTGGGCGGCGATGCCGCGGCCTTCGGCACGAAGCCGGACGGCACAACCGTCGACCTGATCGCGGACGGCTGCTATGACTGCGTGGTAGAGGGCGGCCCCGGCGCACAGGGGCTGAACGGATGGATATTCGCACTGCTGGCGCTGGATGCCGGAGAGTATCAGGCGCCGGAGGGCGCGCGGTATACCAGAGAGACGATCATCGAGGCCATCGTATCGGCCCAGGGCGAGGACGGCGGGTTTTCGCTGACCGGCGATGCGCTGGACGCGGATATTACGGCCATGGCTTTGCAGGCGCTGGCTCCCTATGCGGACGGGCAGGCAGAGGTCATCGACCGGGCGCTGGCGGCGCTGAGCAGGGGTGCAGTGCGCCGACGGCGGCTTTGCCTCCTGGGGCGCGGAGAACGCCGAGAGCACCGCGCAGGTGGTCATGGCGCTGTGCGCGCTGGGCATCGATCCGGCAGCGGACGAGCGGTTCTGCAAGGAGGGCGGCAGCGCGGTGACGGCGCTGCTGGGCTTCCGGGTGGAGGACGGCAGCTTTGCCCATGGGCGGCACCTCCGACGCCATGGCGTCGGAGCAGGGCTTGCAGGCACTGGAAGCGCTGCGGCGGTTTTACGCCGGGAGAAGCGTTTTTTGATATGACGGACGCGGGCGCGCCGGTACAGTGGACGGCGGACAGCGCGGCGGAGGAGGAGACGGCGGGAGTGCCGGCGGCGGTGTATATGGCGGCGGGGCGCGGCGGTCGTTGTCGCCGCAGGTATTGTGATCGTAAGAAAGGGGCGCGGGAGCCATGAATGAGGTCAGCAGAAAGATCCTGGAGCAGGTCAATTCGGTCATTATCGGCAAGGGAGGCCGTGACGGAAAAGGTACTGATGGCGGTGCTGGCACAGGGACATGTGCTGCTGGAGGACGTGCCCGGCGTGGGCAAGACCACCATGGCGCTGGCCTTTGCCCGGACGCTGGGGCTGGACAGCCGCCGCGTGCAGTTCACATCGGACACCATGCCGTCGGATATTATCGGCTTCTCCCTGTACAACAAGGAGACGGGGCGCTTGATTACAAGAGCGGCGCGGTGATGACCAACCTGCTGTTGGCGGATGAGATCAACCGCACGTCCAGCAAGACGCAGTCGGCGCTGCTGGAGGCCATGGAGGAGATCAGGTGACGGTGGACGGGCATACCTATCCGCTGCCCAAGCCGTTTGTGGTGCTGGCCACCCAGAACCGGTGGGCTCGGCGGGCACGCAGTTGCTGCCGTCGTCCCAGCTGGATCGCTTCATGATCCGCACCACCATGGGGTATCCCGATCGGCAGAGCCAGGTGGATATCCTGCGGGAGCGGCACCACGAGAATCCGCTGGACAGATTGCAGGGCGTTGTGACCTGCGAGGAGCTGCTGGAGCTGATCGAGAGCGCCAAGCAGGTGCATATCGCCGACGCGGTGTATGACTACATCGTGGATCTGGTGGACGCCACCCGCAGCAGCGAGCTGGTGGAGCTGGGCGTCAGTCCCCGAGGGGCGCTGGCGCTGTGCCGCATGGCAAAGGCGCACGCCTTCGTGCGGGGCGGCGATTTCGTCACGCCGGAGGACGTGTACCAGGTATTTGACGACGTGTGCGCCCACCGGCTGGTGCTCAGCGCCAAGGCGCGGCTGGGGAAGATCACCGCGCGGAAATTACGGAGCAGCTGCGGCAGCAGGTGCCGGTACCGCAGGTGGCGCAGCTGTGAATATCGGAGCTTTGATCGTGTGGCTGCTGGCGATGGCCTCCGGCGCGGCGGTGTTTATCCTGACGCCGGACGTGGACGCTGGCGCTGGCGGCGGGGATCGTGCTGGTGCCGCTGGCGGGCATGGCGGGCGCTTTTGCGGCGCGAAAGGCCGTGGCGGTGGAGGTGATACTGCCTCGCGGCGCGGAAAAAGGCCGTGACGCGGTGATCGTGTTCCGGGGAACCAACAGCGCGTGGCTGCCGCTGCCTCGGGTGGAGTTCCGCTTTGTGATGACCAACGGCCTGACAGGGGAGACGCGGCGGGAGACGGTGCGGCTGTCCCTGCCGGGACGCGGCACGGGCGAGACCGCGCTCACGCTGCACAGCGGACAGTGCGGCCTGTTCCGGATACAGGCCGAGTGCGTGCGGGTGTGCGACCCGCTGGGAATATGCCGCTTTACGGCAGCGGACGACAGGCACTGGGAGCTGATGGTGCAGCCGGGGCTGTTTGCCATGGAGCTGCTGCTGCCCATGCGGGGCAGCGTCAGCGAGGACAGCGACCGCTACGCCCAGAATCGGGCGGGGTATGATCTGGCGGAGACGTTTCAGGTGCGGGGAATACGCGCCCGGCGACAGCCCCCGGCAGATTCACTGGAAGCTGTCCTCCGCTGGACAGGATGATCGTCCGGGATCCCGGACTGCCGCTGGAGCGGTCGGCGCTGCTGCTGTGGGAGCGGCGGGGCGCGCCTGCGGCGCAGGAGAGCGACGCCATGGCCGAGGTAATGGCTGTGGTCTGTCAGGAGCTGCTGCGGCAGGGTGGGCTGCCGCGCCGCGTGGAACGGCGGCGGAGAGCTGACCGTGCAGGAGGTGCGGGAGCCGGAGGGCTTTTTTATGAGCTGCTGCCGCGGCTTTTTGAGCGCAGCGCCCGCCGGGGACGGCGAGACGGTGGTGGAGCTGTACCGGCGGCTGTACGGTGCGGAGCAGGGCGCGAAGGTGATCTATGTGGGGACGGAGGACGATCCGGCTTTGGCGGACTTCTGCCCGCCGGAGCATCTGGTGAGCCTGCTGTGCAGACCGGACGCACAGGGACAGGGACGAGTGTATACCTTTTGGCAGCGGGGGACTATGCGTCCCGGCTGGCGGAGTTGGAATTGTACTGAGAGGAAAACGATGACAGCAAAGGCGGCTGCGGGCTTTACGCTGCGCACCCACAAGGGAATAGAGCGCGGCGGAGGGCTGCTTCCGGCGCTGGGCGCGGCGCTGCTGCTGGCGGGCATAGCCGGGCAGGTGTGCAGCGCCATGGGGATGCCGGTGGACGGGCTGCTCCTGCTGGCGGGTATGGCGGCGGTGGTATGCGCCGCCGCGCTGACCGGGCGGCGGGACAGACTGGCGCTGCTTCCGCTGGGCGTGCTGCTGGCGGCGGCGGTGTTCTGCGCCGTTTTTCACACGGCGGTGGGCGACAGTCTGCTGGGTCTGGTGAACCGGTATCTGGCGCAGCGGCAGAGCCGCGAGGCCGTGGTGTGTGCCTTACGCCTGCAATGAGGTGTCCGCTATGTGGGCGGGCATCCCCATCAGCGTGGCTGTGGGCACGGCGCTGGGCGTGCTGGCGGCGCGGGCACCCCGGTGGGGGGCTGGGCGTGTACGGAGCGCTGCTGTGCCTGACGCTGTGGAGCGGCGTCGGCGGTGAATGGCTGCTGCCGGCGCTGTGCGGCAGCGCTGTGCTGCTGCCGGCGGGAGAGGGCGATAAGCGCGCCCTCCGCGCCCGGTGGGGCGGCGCGGCACAGGTGCTGATCGCGTTCTGTGATCGTAACGGCAGCGGTGGTGCTGCTGTTTTCTGAGAGCGTGCCCCACACGGAGGACGCTGCCAATGCGCTGCGCCGGGGCGTACACCGGCTGCGCTATGAGAGCGCGGAGCAGGTGCTGCCGGAGGGCGACCACCGGGCACTGGGCGCGCGGAGCGCTTCTGACGCGGACATGCCCCGCGTGACCATGTCGGAGCCGATGTCCGCGTACCTGCGGGGATATGTGGGGCAGAGATACACCTCCGACGGCTGGGAGGCAGCCGACGCTGCCGACATGACGGCGAACAGCGAGGTGCTGTATCAGCTGCACCGGGACGGGTACGACAGCTTTTCGCAGCTGTCCACTCTGGCGGAACTGCTGGGGCAGGAAGCGGCGGATGTCCGGATGGATATCCGGGTGCTGGGCGCTTGCCGCAGCACAAGGCTGACGCCCTATGGCTTAGAGACAGCGGCGAAGAGGTCATTTCGCCGGAGCAGCTGCGGGACACGGTTCCAAATGCCGACGGTGCAACGGGTGAGAAGGAATATTCCTTTACAGAAAAAGCGGCCTTGCCGCGCAGGCGTATGCGCTGCTGGGGCAGCTGAACGACAGGTGGCAGGAGGAGGCGCTGGCCGATTACCTGACCTTCGAGGGATATTACCGCGATTTCGTCTATGAGAACTATCTGACCATCCCGGAGGAGACGCAGAAGGCGCTGACGGCCTATCTGGGCGACGCGCCGGAGGTCATCACCTCCTACGAGGCCAAGAGACGGATAGTGAACTGCCTGGACGATACGCTGACGTACAGCGAGACGCCGGAGAGTGTGGACAGCGAAAAGGGATTTTGTCAGCGCACTGCTGGCGGATGACCCCGGCGGGTACGATGTACACTACGCTACGGCTGCGGCGGTGATGCTGCGATACTGCGGCGTGCCCGCCCGGTATGTGGAGGGGTATCTGATCACACCGCAGGCCGTGAAGGGCAGAACGGGCGAGACGACACTGACGCTGACCGGGCGGGACGCCCACGCGTGGGTGGAGTATTACGAGGACGGCGTGGGCTGGATACCTTTGAGCCGACGCCCGGCTACCGGGACGTGATGGAGGAGCCGCAGTGGCTGTGGTTCGAGGAGGACGAGAACGCCCAGCTGGACGGCTCCGCCGCGGAGAACGGCGGCGATAACCTGTCCCAGACCACCCGCCGCAGCGATGTGGAGGAGACAGAGCCGGAGGAGGACCGAGATGGGCTGGAGACCATTGCGGACGCTGTTTACAACTACTTCACGGCTGCATCTGGGGCCGGTATGGTGGGCGTATGTGGCCGCGTGGCTGCTGGCCGCGGCGCTGGCGGTGCTTTTGGTGCGCCGCGCCGTCGTGCCGCAGGCGGGAAAGGCTGTTTGCCCGGGAGGACGACCGGGCGGCTGCGGCCGCCATGTGCGCCTATGCGCTGGAGCTGGCGTGGTGCAGCGGGGCTGTGCGGCGCAATGTGCCGCTGGCGCAGCAGCGCGATGAGCTGCAAAGCTGGGCGGGAGACGTGCTGGACGCCGCGAGTTGCTGGACATCAACGACCGTGCCCTGTACGGCGGCAGCGGCGTGACGGCGGAGCAGCGGGAGACGGCGGAGGAGGACATGATCGCCGCGCTGGAGCTGTTCCGGAGGAAATGCGGCTTTTGGAAACGACTGTATCAGCGGTGGATCCGCTGCTTGTATTGAGATTGGAGGGATGACGGTGAAAAAGGATAGTGTCATTCCTGTTGGCGCTGGTGATGGCGGCATCCTGCGTGCCCACCGTGCTGGCGGCAGGAGAAGGGCGCATGGCCGTGGCGGTGAGCACCGCCGGCGGTGTGGTCATCGCGCCGCAGTATGTGGACTGCGCCCAGGGGGAAACGGTGTGGCAGGTGCTCTCCCGCATGGAGGAGCACACGTTCACGCAGGGAGCGGACGGGTTCGTCACGTCCATTGACGGCGTGGTGGCAAATTACAGCCGGTTCGACAGCTCCGGCGACTATGAGCTGGAAAAACCCGCAGCAGAGGCGGGCGCGTTCGTGTTCACGGACACGGAGATAAAGGACATGGCGGGCTACTGCGATATGGTGTGCGCCATGGCGGACTATAACGGGGCGGACGCACCGGTGCAGCGGTACGCGGAGGCGGAATATGCCGCGGCGGAGAGCGGGCTTTCCTCCGGTACGGCGGACTAGCGCTGCGCTGGCACAGACGCTGCGGGAGAAGATGGCCGCCTATGAAAAGGGAGGTCATCGGCGCGGACAAGGTGACGGCGGCGCTGGCGGTGACCGACCTGGACGGCGGCGCGCTGACGGGGTATACCGTCACGGTTGAAAACGCCTACGGCACGGAGAGCGTCTTTCAGGCCGGGGAGCCGGTACAGCTGGCGGCGGGCGAGTATACGTTCCGGGTGGAAGCCGGGCACAGCGGCGCGCGGGGCACCATGACGCTGGAGACAGACGGAACGGTGCGCATTGACGGCAAGGCCGTCACCGCACTGGCTGTCCCCGCCGGGAAGGAGTGGCTGAAGGCACCCATCCTGCACCGGACGACCGGCAAGCTGGAGGGCGATGCCTACACCTCCGAGGGCGGTGGCGGTCACGCCGCCGTGTACTATGTGCCGGACGCGGTCAGCGGCAGCTATCTCTACTGTGTGCCGGGAAGCGATCTGACGGAGAGCGGTACATACAGCACCGCCACCGTGCGGCCGGTGGGGTATTACACCGACATCCACGGTGCGGAGCGGGTCAAGACCGGTATGCCGTGGCAGAGCATGGCTGCATCGCTGACAGAGCTTCTGACGGCCTCCGACGCGGGAAATACCGTGCGGGTGGAGGCGCAGTACACCGGGGCGGCTACACCGCCTACCAGTGGTTCGATATGACCGTGGTGCGGACGCCTACGCTGGCGGCGCTGGAGGTGACGGTGCAGGGCGTGGCGCAGAGCATCGGCTTTGCGCCGGAGAGGGGGAGACGTATGAGCTGTCCGTTACGGCGGATGAGCTGGTCATAACGCCCACGGCCTTCGCGCCGGGGTATGCCGTTACGGTCAACGGGCAGGCAGCGGAGTCCGGCACAGCCGTGACGATGCCTGTGAACGCGGAGGGCGCGGAGATCGCCGTAGCGGTCAGCAGCGGCGGACGGAGCCGGACGTATACGCTGGCGGTGCAGCGGGTGGCGGCTGTGGACGTGACGGTGCGGCACGACAGCGACGTGACGGTGCATGTGTTCAACAGCGCCCGTGCGGAGATCGGCGCAGCGGAGCAGGGAAGCGGCTTTGGCCGGTTCGCGCTGGTGCCGGGTGAGGCCTATACCTATGTGACGGACAAGCAGACGTGGTATCACGCCGCAGGAGGCTTTACTGCGGCAGGGGGGACTGACTGTGGACGCGCAGACGCCGGATACGATTGACGCGCTGGACAGCCTGTATCTGGCCACCAAGGGCACGAAAATACAGAGCAACGACCAGGTGTGTCTCGCCGTCCCGGCGCATGCGAAGCACGCATACGCTTTTTCTGTGGCAGATTACAGCAGCAGCCTGTACTGCTGGGCGAAGGCGGAGGGCTATACATTTACCGCCGTGGAGACGGGGAAGCCCATTACTTCCAAGGCGGCAACGGCTACGGGGCAGCATCTGACCAACTTCCTGAAAACCGGGGACGCTACGCAGACGCTGACCATCCGGGCTTCCCGCGATGGAGAGGGCGTGACCTTCTATCAGGACTACGTCATCACCATATATAGGGACGCCCACGCTGACCGATAAAACGGGGCTTTCCCTGACGGCAGAGGGTGCAGATGCCCATCGCCTATAAGACAGCAAGCGGAGAGGCGACGGGCTTTGACCGAAGTGTAACGGAGTACAGCGCCACCGTTCCCCGCAGCGCGGAGAGCGTCACCGTGACGCTGAAGCCCTTCGGAAAGACCTACGGGCTGTATGTAAACGGCGCACGGCATGCCCTGCCCGTGGACAGCGAAACGGGCGTACAGGCGGACACGGTGTCGGTAGAGATTCCGCTGAACAGTCAAAAGGACAGCGAGAGCGTCTCGATCACACCGGTCAGCCAGCAGATGCCCGCCGGGGCGCAGCGGCGCAACTATCAGCTGACGCTGAACAAGAAGGAGGCGGTGCCTACCGCGTTCCGCGTGACGGACGGCAGCGGAAATACTGTCCGGGACGCGTTGGTATGCGTGTACGACGGACGGACGCAGGCGCGTATCTGGCCGGAGAGTGACGGCACGTTCGCACTGGTGGACACGCTGCCCCTACACCTATGTGGTCACATGCAGGGGCTATGTAGGCGTGTCCGGCAGCTTCACCGCCGACGCGGAGAAGCGGGAGATAGCCGCTCCATGAAAAAGGCGCCTGAAAGCAGCCACGGAGCGGGTATCACCTCTGACTGGAGTTCCTTCCGAGGCAGTGATACCTCCAACGGCGTGGTGGCGGACAAAACGCCCATTACAGCGGAGAACGCCGTGCTCAGCTGGGCATCCAAACTGGGCGACGGTTATAGCTCCGGCGCAGTGGGCTGTCCCATCACCATTACGGAGGGCGGGTATGATTATCTGATCGTCTACGCCGCCGACAAGCTCTATAAGGTGGACGCCCTGTCCGGCGTGACGGTGGCGGTGGGGCAGATGGATCACAGCTCCAGCTTTGCCATCAACTCGCCTACCTACGCCGAGGGAATGATCTTCGTGGGACTGTCCAACGGCGCGGTGCAGGCCTTTGACGCCGCCACGCTGGAATCCCTGTGGATATACCGGGACAGGCTGGGCGGTCAGCCCAACTGCCCCATCACCTACCATGACGGGTACATCTACACCGGCTTCTGGAACAGCGAGGTGGCGCAGGCGAATCTGGTGTGTCTCAGCGTGACGGACGAGGATCCCGCGCAGGCCACGGAGGATAAGCTGGCTGCGTGGACGTATGCCCGCCGGAGGCTTCTACTGGGCGGGCGCCTATGTGTGCAGCGATTATCTGCTCATCGGCACCGACGATGGCGACAGCAGCTGCATCAGCGAGACTTCGGCGCTGCTGTGCATCGATCCCGCTGACGGGCGGCTGATGGATTCCGTCACCGGGCTGCGGGGCGACATCCGCTGCAACATCGCCCGCGACGGGGAGCGGTTCTATTTCACGTCCAAGGGCGGGTATTTCTACTCGGTGGCCGCGCCGGAGAAAAGCGGCGGCGACTGGCTGCTGGATGATGGCAGCCTGCGGGCGGTGGCACTGGAGAACGGCGGCGATGCGGCACATCCGGCTATGAGCACCTGCACGCCGGTGGTGTACAACGGCCGCGCGTACATCGGCGTGTCCGGCACGGGGCAGTTCACGCCCTATTCCGGACACAATATCACGGTCATCGATCTGACCGGCTGGAGGATCGCCTATTCCGTGCCCACGCAGGGCTATCCCCAAACCTCCGGCCTGCTGACAACGGCGTATGGCGCGGAGGACGGCACCGTGTATGTCTATTTCTTTGACAACTATACGCCGGGTAAGCTGCGGGTGCTGAAGGATGCGCCGGGGCAGACCCGCGCGATGCTGACCACGGAGGAGAGCTACACGGTGAAGGGCGTGACCACCACCTACACCACGCCCTATGTGCTGTTTACCCCGGCGGACGCCCAGGCGCAGTACGCTATATGCTCGCCCATCACGGACAGCTACGGCACCCTGTACTTCAAAAACGACTCCGCCCATCTGATGGCGCTGAGCAGTACCATTGAATCGCTGACCATTTCCAAGCAGCCGGACAAGACTGCTTATAAGGCCGGGGAGATGTTCGACCCCACCGGTATGGAGATCACCATCACCTATGAAAACGGGCTGACGCGGACGGTACCGGCGGAGCGGACAATGAATGGGACGGCCATACGTTACGCCGCATGGAATGAGGAGCCGCTGAAGGTGTCGGACGGGGAGGAATTCCTGATCCGGTTCGCACACAGTCTCTATCAGGACGGCGCGGACGGCGCGGGGACGAAGGTGAATTCCCCGGCAGATGTGCTGAAAATCACGGTGGAGCCGTCTATGGCTGGCGATCTGGACGGAAACGGCAAGCGGAACGCCGTGGACATGCAGAATCTGTTCACCTATCTCTCCACCGGTGTGATGGAGGGCGCGCTGGGCGGCGATGAGGACGCATACCGCGCGGCGGCGGACGTCAACGGCGACGGCGCGGTGGACATTCTGGACTATCAGGCACTGTACACGACCATCAGGGCAGAGGAGGAAACGGCATGAAAAATTATATCCGATCGAAGCTGCGCAGATTCCTGTGTCTGGCAGCGGCGCTGCTGATGCTGTGGCCGCAGACAGTCACAGCGGGCGGGGCACATCACGGCGGCGGAAAAAGCTATACCGTGACCCAGGGCGGTATGCTCAAAATACCACTGGAGGAGGTCTTTACCGACAGGGAGGGCCACGCGCTGACGTATTCCGTGGTGAACAACGACGGAAACCAGTCCACAAGGTCGATCTCCGAGGGCACGTATTTCTTTACGACGCGCACGGCGGGGGAGTATGCCCGGTGGTGGCTGCCAGCTGCGGACAGGAGCGGGCGGAGGTTACGCTGCATATCACCGTGGAGCCGGGTGCTGAGGGTGACCCCGGCAGTACGGCTATGACGAAACGCCGGCGGGGGAGGTGACGGTGTATGTGACCGTCTCCTCCGACGGCGTGCCCCTGATGGGTGAGGACGGAACGTTGCTGATGGGACTGCCGGTGACGGTACGGTATTTCGATCTGGCGGACTACGGCCTAGGCAGGATCTCTACCGCTGCGCCACACAGGGTGGTAAGGGCGGCTATGTGGGCGACACGGTGATCGAGCGTCCTACGCTGCTGCACCTGTACATCTGCCTGCTGGAGCGCTACTACATGGGCCTCGCCGGCGGAGAAGTGCGGCAAGGGCACCAGCGGGATCCTTGATTACAGGACAGATCAGCCAGTCACGAATATCAACTGTGAGACGGCCTACGAAAGCAAATTCGGCGCACTCCAGCTCACCGGCAGCAGCACCAGCATCTACATGAAGGAGTTCTGGGGACACGATGAAAACCTCATGTACTACCGGAATCACATGTTCCCGCTGATGGACACCGGATGGGGCTCCACCTGCGACTATATCCTCCTGTCGGACGGAGATACCATCGATGTGGCCATGTTCACCGACTGGAGTTTCTACAATAACGGCGGCGCGTTCTGCTGTTTCGATCAGGACAGCTACACCGTGACGGCAGGGAAGCCCCTGACGGTGCAGACGCTGAAGTATGATACGAAATCTGTCTCAGATGGCGGAACGGAGAGCTTTACGCCTATTGACAAGCTGACGGTGGGGGTCTATAATGATTCATTAGAGTGCGTTTATGAGCCATCCGGCGAAAACGGATCCTACACCGTTGTGCTGGACAAGCCGGGAACGTATTACCTGCTGGGCATTGACCCCAATGCAGGACAGAGGCCGCCCGCTGCGCACCGGCTGTGGCGCGGGTGACAGTCCGGGATGTGGGCGATACACCCCAAAGCGGCGACGTCAACTGGGACGGCGCGGTCAACGTGGAGGACATGCAGGCGCTGTTCGGCCATCTGTGCGGCGAGAGTCCGCTGACGGGCGAGCTGCTGACTGCGGCGGATTTCAACGGAGACGGCGCGGTGGACATACTGGACTATCAGGCGCTGTATATGCGGCTGTTGTCCGCCCAGAAAAATTGAATAAAGGACGTTCCCCGGCCGGCAGGCCGGGAGCGGAATGGGGTGAGATGCCCCGCGAGTCGGTCACTGTGATGCCGCGCCTTCGGGCGGCGGATAAGTCAGATACGCTTGGGAATGTCCTTAGGCTCCCTGCCTGTACCGGGAAGCTGATAAGCGGAATGACTGCGGCCACGCATGCGTGGACTGCATCCCCGGCCTTACGGCAGGAGCACGGAAATGTGCTTTTGCCGTAAGGCTTTACTTTTAAGAAAAAGCAAAAAAAGAAAAAAGGAGATGCAGAACAGAGAAATGAACATCAAGAAACGTATCGTCTCCGCGCTGATGGCGCTGGTGATGACGCTGGCGCTGCTCAACAGCGCCGTGATCACCGCCTTCGCCGAGGGGACACAGTCTGCCGATCCCTCTACCGGGGGAGACGCAGAGTGCAGGCTATGAGCTGCGGGTGCTGACATTTGAGGATGCCGACTATAAGGGCGGCACCAATTTTGCCGGCAAGAGCGACTGGTCGAGCCTGATCGACAGCCCTCAGTACGGCGGCAGCATGCTGTACCCCAACGGCAGCGGCACCACGGACGATAGCAAGGCGTACACCTGGTACGATGCCGGGAACACCGAGCTGAAGCATACGATGCCCAAGAGCTGGGATAATTACTGCTATTGGGGCGGCGGTCATGCCGTGTCCAACTATGCTTCCAGTGATTATGTTACCAATGGCGACTTCAATCACCAGTTGACAGTGTACAAAGCGGGCGCCGAGGGCGATGTCCGCACCGGCGGCGGACACAACGGCTCCAACAACTTGCTGTTCACTTCGGCTATAAGGATAATTCCGGCAATACTGACCGCCAGATTCTGCCGTCCTTTCCTTTGGCGACGGCATGGCGCGTGATCGACCACATGTATGTCAACAACATCTGCTACGCGCTGAACTGCTACCTGAACGGCAACGGCCTGACCGCCAAAATCGGCGATGATGACTGGTCAAGCTGACAGCCACCGGTTACGATGGGGCAGCGAAGACCGGCGAAGCGTCCATCTATCTGTGCAATGGCCCGAAGAACATCGTTACGGATTGGACGAAGTTCGATCTGTCCGGTCTGGGCGCCGTCACCAAGGTGGAGTTCAATATCACCGGCTCCAGCGATAACGGTCACGGTTTTCTCCCAGCCCGCCTACTTCGCCTATGACGATGTGGCGGTGCGGTTTGATCCCAACGCGTGCGTCCACACAGACGAGAACAAGGACAGAAAGTGCGACAAGTGCGGCGCAGACCTGAACAAGGCACCCAAGCTGGTGGAGGGCGTGAAGGACGTTACCGACAACTCGATCATCGGTGCGGCGTATTTGCTGCGCGACCTGCAGACCGGCAAGATCTTCGAGGACGGCGATGACACGCTGAACGCCGAGAAGAATTACTTATCAGAGATCCACCGACAATGGGCAGACGTGGGGCGAGGAGCCGGGCTTCAGCGCGTCGCTCTTTTTGGTGGAACCACTATCTCCCTAACGGAAACGGAGCCGGGCAACCTATATGTACCGGTTCTATGCAAAGGATGACTTCGGCGGTGACTCCCGCGGTAACGGCGAGGAAAAGACCTATTGACGCTGACGCTTCATGTGGACAAGGCGGAAAATCTCGACTTCGACGTGAACTTTACATCGGGAGGATCAGAACTATAAGACCAACGGCAGCAAGCTCCCCATCATCAAGCTGTGGAAGAGCGACGGCAAGTCAACAACAAGGTGGGCGACGAGATCACAGTGACCGATGCAGAGGATACAAAGAGCGGCTACAACTGCATGAAGGCCACGGTGAAGGGCGGCTGGTACGTCTATGAGGGCTGGCTATGGCTGGAACGCCGAGACGAAGGCATACGACATTCCTCTGGGCGGTATGCAGACCGCTGCCCACCGACAGCAACGTGGACGGCGCAGCGCATGGCACGGAGATCTATCTGAGTCTTCTGTCGATTTATACCACCTCCAAAATGGCTGACGGCAAGAGCTACTTCGGTGAGAAGGACTTTACGGTGCGGGTAAGTTGCCCCATCATGCAGTGCGACGTCATGGGTGCGCCCTATACGGAGAGGGGCTATACCTATTATCCCACGTTGTTTTATGCCGCACGGCAATGCCTGCCTGTTCAATGTCTATTACAATCCCACCGATACGGAAACCTACATTTTTCTCACAGCAGATCAACCAGACGCTGGGTGCTACCTCAAATGTAGCTACCAAGTCCGGTAAGATAGAAACTGCTGTGCAGCTGACCGTCACTGTGCCGAAGACGGCGGATTTCGGACTTTATTTCCAGTACAACAACTTCTATACGGCACAGCAGAAGACACTGGTCGACTGGAAGGATAACGGGGATAATACCAAGACGGCTGTTTATGCCGTTTCCAAGAAAAAACGGCAACTACACATGGCGTCTGACCGACCCCAGCGGTCAATATGTCACCAAAGCTTCTACTGGCTGAACAGCATGGAGAAGGATACGGTTTGCAGCTTTGACTTTGCCAACGGACAGACCAACAAGCTCAGCGCATGACTTCTCCCAGCTGGGCACACAGACGAGCAAGCGCGACGAGGCCGATCTGCAGGTCTTCGTCAGTGCTTCCGGCGCCAAGGCGCTGGCAGCGGCACCGAGCGCATCCGCGCCTACCGCATGTGGGAGCTGATCGACAGCGATGCCGGTAATATCATGATGGAGCCGGACTTTGTCTGGACGAAGCTGTCCGGCCCCGCTACGATTTCTTATGCCGAGGATGCGGCCGGTGAGATAACCGGTACGCAGATCGATGGCGGCAACAGCCGCCACAACTGGGCTGATATCAACGCCAAAGGCGGCACCAGCGTGTTTGCCGTCCGCTATGACGCCATCGACGTGGACAAGAGCAACAAAGCGACCCATGGCGGTTTCTACCCCGCCACCAACCCCGACCGCGTGAATTTCTTTATCGTGGCGGACGAGCTGGGCAAGGCGGAGGCACGGGTGCCCTTCAACGGTGACTTTGAAGCCAATTCCCGTCTGCCCGGCTGGGACTATATCTACGACACATGGTATTATCTGAGGACGGATACCGCCCCCAAGATGACCTTTACCACGCTGAACGCAGTGAAGGTGGAGTACGCCCTCGGTCTGACGAACGGCGCAACCATGGTGAGCACCGTATCCGACTTCACCGCGCTGACGGATGCGGAGGGTACATACACCGTTCCTCTCAAGGATATGAATAAGGATGCCAACAACTACGGCGGCACCGTTATCATCCGGATGACGGATAAGTGACGGCAAGTACAGCTACCAGCTGGTGAAGGTCGCCGGAGGACCGCTAATGTGGGAGAATGCCTCCAACAAGGGCGAGTCCATCATGCCCGGCGACAAGGTGACGCTGTCCTTCGACGGCATGTACCGCTCTATCAACAAGATCTCCGGCGTCTTTAACCCCACGACTTTCAAACCCCGTTATACCGTGGCAGGGAAAGAGGTTGAGGGCACAACAGGGCAGTATCAGCAGATGGACACCTCGCATTGCCTTCACCGTCCCTTGAGGATATCGCCTTTTGAGGACGGCAAGAACGAAACCGTTCTGACCGCCACAAACGGCTATGTGTACGGCAGTATGTACCCGCCGCCAACCCCTTCAGCACCATGTACTACATGACCGATGCCGGTAAGGGCACCAACTTCAACGCAGTTACCGTGACCTTCGCCTTCCAGCACTTCGCGGATGTGGAGATCCCCGTGACCAGAAAGGTCTGGTACAACTTGGAGCTGAACATCACCGACGAGGCCTAGGCAAGGTGGACGGCGCGACTGTTGTCCTGAAGGGCAGCGATGGCAAGGCTATCGAGCCGCAGGAGGATGGTATCTACAAGCTGGGCTATGGCTCCTACACCTACTCTGTCGCGAAGGACGGCTATGTGTGCTATAACGGCGAATGCAAGCTGGGCTCTGCGGATGCTTCCAGCGTGCAGGACGGCAAGCTGACCAAGAGCGTCAAGCTGGTCAAGGCCGCCGAGGGCGCATGGGACGGCAAGACCGCCACTGAGCCTGCCAAGGACGCCAACGGTGTCTATCAGATCAGCAATGGCGCGGAGCTGGCGTGGTTTGCCCAGCAGGTCAACAAGGGCGGCAACGCCAAGATCTCTGCTGTGCTGACCAACGATATTGAACTGGCAGGTTTTGAGTGGACGCCTATTGGCATGAACAGCTGGGGCAAGAAGTTTGCCGGTTCCTTTGATGGACAGGGTCACAAGATCAGCAATCTGTCCATCGACTATATCGGCACGAATACCCAGGTTCCCTACAAGGGTCTGTTTGGTTATGTGGAAGGAAGCAGCCCAAGCACGCCGTGATCCAAAATCTGACGGTGCAGGGGCAACATGGTGCTCACCTCCAGTAAGAATGTGATTGGTGCGCACTCCGGCGGCGTGATCGGCCGCGTGGATTATGCCGATATTACCAACGTCCATTCCGGAGGTGAACGTGACAGTGAAGCGCGTGGGCGGCAACTGGGACAATCTGGGTGGTCTTGTCGGGTATGCCAATAACTCTACGACCATCAAGAATTGCTCCAACAGCGGGGATGTCACCGGTTATCGCTATGCGGGAGGCATTGCGGGCAACCTTTCCGGCAACAGCTCCATCATCAACTGCACCAACTCCGGTAATGTGATCCTGCGCCTACTTCTGGCGCAGCCGGTATGGCGGCAATGTGGGCAACGGCTGCGCTATTACGGGCTGCGTCAACAGCGGCACCATTAAGTCCACCGGCGCCAATGTGGGCGGCATTGCAGGCGATGTTGCCAAGGCTGAATCAGCAACTGCTACAACAGCGAAAGATTGACAGCAGCCAGAGCACCAGCGGGTGCCGTGGTTGGTCGCGGCGGCTGGCGCCGTTATCAGGAATTGCTACTTTGCTGCGGGCACTGCCGCCAAGGGCATCGGCTCCGCCGCGGACGCCGAGACACAGAAGGCGGAAGCTGCCGACATCGTGGCTCGTGTGGCAGCTCCCCGAAAGCGCTGAGGTAAGCAGGACGTGACCTTCCACATCTACATGAACGCGGCTGGCGGGCTGGCTTGCGCCCAGATGAAGCTGGCTGTCACCGGCGGCGAGATCACCGCCATCCAGCAGGGCAGCGGTCTGGCGCTGGGCGAGGACGGCAAGTTCAAGGGCGAGAACAGCACGATGTCCTTCTTGGGCAACACCGCTCCTGCCGCCAATGGCATTCTGGTGGCTTCCGTCACCGTCCGCGTGGCGACTTCGCGGATGAGGTGAAGCTGACCGTCAGCGATGCTGTGGCTGGCATCAGCGGCGATACCGCTGATAAGGCTGTCAGTGTGATGAACGCCGATGTGGCGGTCGATAAGGCCTGGCCAACGGTCAGCGAGTCCGAGTTCGCGCCGGGTCTGTATCTGGTCACGTACATCAAGGACGCCGGAGGGCAAACCATCGCCTGCAGCGGTAAGGGTATGCTGCTGGCTTACGGCGACGAGACCGTGACGCTGATGAGCGGTGACGCTGCCGACAAGCTGAAGAACAGCTCCCTTCGCTGTCAGCGACAGCGCTGCCGTGGCTGTCAAGTACGGCGACGTCAACGAGAACCCAAGATCAACATTGTGGACGCCCAGATTGCGCTGGATGTGGGCAAGAGTGTCTACAAGGGCACTGAAACTGTGTCCGTGGCCGGTCTGCTGGCCGTTGACGTGAACCATGACAATGTGGTGGATGCCAAGGATGCGTATTCCATCCAGATCTACGTTCACTAACGCCTTTACCGTTCCGGCCGGTAACTGAGTTATGATCGTCCCCCGGAGGTGCGCATCATGCGCACCTCCGGGCGCCGGTGTATTTCTGACAGAGGAGGGAGTTTGTGAAAAGCAATATGTGCGCTGTGCAGCTTGTTTATGTGTGTGTTGTGCATCCGCCCTCCTTTGCTGCGCAGGGGAGTACACGCTTACGCTGCAAATGAGCGGGTGCTGCCGTGGGCGAGCCGCTGACCGTTTCGCTGCCGCTGAGCGTACCGGGGGGGGGAGACGCTGGAGCACCTACGCCGTAGCCACGCAATGGGGCTACGATACGGCTGTGCTGCGGCTGGAGAATACCGCCGCCCATGAGGATCTGACCGCGATAGACGGCGGCGCTGTACGGGCAGCACCCGGCGGCTGGTGGTAAAGCTGAGCAACAGCCTCCCGGGAACGGCGGGAACGTGGGACATCCCTGCCGTGCTGCTGACCATGACCTTCGGGTCCTGCTTGCGGCGCAGGACACGGAGATCACCGTCTACCGGCACGGGTGGGATGGCTGCCTCCGGCGGCGATGATGTGACGGTACACGACCTTGCCGTCTATCTTGCGCCCAAGTTGTTACGCCGGAGTTTGACCCGGAACAGCGACGGCGTTACCGATATTTCTGATCTGCAATTTCTTTACGACCTCACCCGTCTGGCGGCTTGACGACAGGGGGACATACACGACAGCCGACTGCAACGGCGACGGCTCGGTGGATATTCTGGATTACCAGCAGCTGGCCTTAGCTGCTTACCTGCCCACAGGAGGGCTAACGAATGAAAAGATGATCTTTACCGCTGGCCGCGCTGCCGTGCGCGCTGCTGTTCTGTGCATGACAATGGCGTTTGCGGCGAGAGCTATACCATCTCCATTGACGTGCCTGCCGGGACGCTGCACACCGGCGACAGCTTTACTGCGGATATCACACTGCACGGCAGGGCAGGGGAGAGCGCTCCCTCGACCATGCAGGTGGACGTGATCTACGCCGGGTGCGTCTGTACCGATGCTGCCGTGACGATTGCCGGGGGCGCTGGTCACATACGCGGAGGACGGCTGTGCATCAGCTATCTGGAGCAGAAAGCCGTGTTCGATGAAAACGGTGCTCTTACGCTGGGCACCGCTACGTTTACGGCGCGGGGGAGCACAACGCTGTCCTGACTGTCAGCGACAGCGCTGGCCGGTGGCGAGGAGGTATCTGTCACGCTGCCGCAGGCCGTGACAGTCGCTGATTTTGCGCAACTGTTACGCCGGAGGTCAAGGTAGCCGGGAGACAGCACCGCCTCCATCGGCAGGACAGTGAGGTGGCCGAAATCGCGCCGCGTATGAGCCGGAGGAGGACACATCTGAAGCGCGGGCACAGGAGGACCACGAACGCGGCTGCAAGCACAGATGCAACCGCTGCCGGATAAGGAAGCCCATGATACACCGGCTTGAGACGCATGCCGCATTGTGGGTAGCTTTGGCGGCGGTGGTCTCATTGCCTGTGCGGTGCTGCTGATGAGTGAAAAGGAAGGGAGCAACAAAACTGAAGGGTATTTCACGCTGCTGGCGGCGGCGCTGGTGCCTGCTGCCGGTCACGGCGCACAGCCCAAACGCGGAAGCCTGTAAAGCACTGCTGCTGTCCATCCCAGACGCCTGGTTGAGCGATATAACACGTTCACCGTGGATGTTTTCTGACGGGCACTCCGGCGGACATACTCGGCGGCGGAGACGACGCCTGTGATAACGCCCTCCGTAAAGCAACGAGCGCCGGTACGGCGGCAACAGCAAGATCACCGCGGACGGCACCGCCGTTACGCTGTCCTATGGCGAGGAGGCGCGGTGTTCGATGGCGGCCGGTTCTGCTGGGGACGATCACCCTGAAGGCGGGGAGGGCGGCATAGCGGCCATGACGACTTCCCGCTCCGTAGGCACGGTGAGACGGCTGACGGATGTGGATATTCCGGCGGCCTCCGGTTTCTCGGCGTGTGCGGCGTGACCATCTATCACTATTCCTCGTCTGCGGCCAGGAGGGCCGGTGGGGTCGCAAGACCGAGGGATATGGGCGCATGACCCTCACCGCGCCATGCGCCCGCCAGCAGCGCGGGCACGGCGGCTCTCAATAGCGGCTGGCGCGGGCGCGCGGATAACATCGCATAAACATTGTAAAAGCAGAGGGCAGACGTCCTCTCTGCTTTTGTCTATCCAGGAACCAGTAAACGCGCAGACATAGGATGTATCGAGCCTGGCGGTTCGATACGACGAAAAGGAGAACTTCTCTTGTATACAGAGAACGATGCAGGCGGCACGCGCCGAAACACGAAAATGAAGCCTGCGGTGACAGCTCCCGTCCTGCGGGGCGCTGGCATTCCTGTGGCGGTGCAGGGAAAAGGATCCCGTCCTTCCCGACGATCGGAGGCTCTGCGGCAGGGCACCCTGTTTCACCGGCCTGGATCTGCCGTTTCACAGGGCTGCGCTCCCGCTTTCCCTGGAGTGGACGGCGCTGCTGGAGCTGATGGCGCTGGATTTTGCTATCGATGAGCTGGGCCGTATCTGGTGACCCATGCCGAGGATCAGCAGGCGCTGGAGCTGTACTGAATCGGCGTATATCCGGTTGGCGCAGGAGGAGAGCCGGAAAAAGTATCAGGAGCAGTGCGGGCCGCTGATCCAGACGGATATCCGTGGGCGGCTACAAATGGCTCAGCGATCCGTGGCCCTGGGATGAAGGAGGGAACTGAGTCATGTTTGTCTATGAGAAGAAGCTGCAATACCTGGTACGCAATGCCAACCCCAATCCCAAACTGGCGGCCTTCATCATCAGTCAGTACGGCGGGCCGACGGAGAATTGGGCGCCTCCTGCGGTATCTCGTAGCCAGCGCTACACCATGCCATACCGGAGCTGAAGGCCTGCTGACCGATATCGGCACCGAGGAGCTGGGGCATCTGGAGATGGTCAGGACCATCGTTGGTACCAGCTGACCTGCGACCTGTCCGATCGAGGAGGATCAGGACGGCGGGCTATCGACACTTATTTTGTGGATCACACCACCGGCGTCTGCCCCAGGCCGCCGGCGGCCGCCGTTTGATGCGCTGTTAGCTTTGCCAGCAAAGGGCGACGCCTGGTCACCGACCTGAGGATATGGCGGCGGAGCAAAGGCGCGTGACCTATGACAACATCCTCCGGCTGGTGGACGACCCGGATGTGCAACGCGCCATCAAGTTCCTGCGGACGGGAGGTCGTCCATTTCCAGCGCTTCGGCGTTAAAGGTACAAGAGGGAGGCGCGCATGCCCTCCCTCGCCGTCGCCGTTACAATAAGGGTTCCCGACGACCGACCGCGTCAACAAAGAACAATGGCCTGATCGATGTAAACGGCGCAGGCCAGCGCCAGCAGCACGCAGCCGATGATGGCAGCACGCGCGCCGGTCTGCTCTTTTGCAGGTATTTTACAGGCCAGCGCATCCCCGTCAGCGCGGCTATCAGCAGTACGACGGCTAACCAGGGGCATATCTATACCTCCTTTACACTGACGTCGATCACGTCCAGAACCGCCGTCAATTCAGCGGCAGTAAAGTGCCGCAGGGCGTCCGGTGTCTCACGACTCTTGCTTACATCGAAAAAAGCCGTGCCCGCTGTGGACGGCGATATACAGCCGCCCATCGCCGCAGAGCGTAACGGCAAATTCTGCTGGAAGGTACCGTCGGCCAAGCGGAGGATCCGCTCCATGCGGCTCTGGTTCAGAAATCGCAGTTCCACTGCTCGTCATCGCAGCTGAGATTGAAGCGCTTGTTGAAGTCCTCATACTCCGTTTTGGTGCGGAGTTGAAAAAGCTTATCCAGCTTCCCGCGCGGCCAGAGCGTCAGACCGGTCGGAAGCGGCGTACCCAACCGGCAGAGCATCCACTGACCGGTATAGACTACGCGCTCGTTCCTTCTCCCACAGACCCGTTTTCTCCCGCTGTACTCTCGTCCACGTCCGTCAGGACGACAGTACTTCTGTGGGCAGACCTCATAAAGCCCGCGTATATCCGCTGCCCGTGTGGCAGGAGTGGGCTAAGCAGAGGGATGTGGGAATCCTCAATATGCAGGGTATGCCTGGTGCCAGGGAGAGGTCAGCATTTTCTACAGAGCTCACTACCTCCGGCGCGAGGGTATCGAATACCTGCCGGTCCGGGCGGCCCTTGCGCTTCCCTGCACCCATCTGTCCCAGAGCGAGAAGCGCCATCGCCGCCAATGACGATCAATACGATGCTGCCGCCCAGCACGATACCCACTATAGCAACGACCACGCCTAAAAGAGAGAGAGCTACCGCCCAATTTGCTCGCCTCTTATGCCTTTCCGCAGGCTTCCTGCGCCAGCTCTTCGTCTCGTCATATTCGTTTTCTGTTCTGCCATATTCTTTCTCTCTATTCCATCCCGCCGGTCAGGCGCGTGGCTTTCCTGCAGAAGCGTCAGAAGGCGCTCCATGCCCGTCAGCGAGGCTGTGTACCATTTGCGTATACCGTCGATATCCCGCAGATCCAGCTCGTCGGGGACGTCCGCGGTCTGGTGTTAAGAGCCAGCGTCGATCGCCGCTGCGGAGGGCAAGACCGCGCGCGCTGGCGGAAGATGCGGTGTACCAGGTCACGAAGCTGCGGCGTGACCTGATCGTCCGCCTCCGGCCATCCGCCGTGTGAGCGGCAAAGTGCTTCCGGAAGGCGGCAGGGTCGGTGATGTCGTCCTTCTTCCGCTCCCGGAACATATCGTTCAGGGCGATGTCCAGCGCCGGGTCACAGATGTCCTTAGCAGCGAACCACGATGCCGCGGAACAGCTGTCCCTCGGTTCGGTCATCCAGTTGTCGCTGTCGTGGGCCGGACTTTTTCTTCCACCGTGCAGGCGTGCAGCTCCACGTTGGCGGCGGAGGAGAACCGCAGTCCCGCGTGCTCGCCCTGCGTGGAAGTCCGGTACACTCGGTAAAGTCGACTGCCGACAGCTTCCAGCCGCCTTCAGGTATGCCCAGTCGATGGGCAGCGTTTACGCATGCCGGTTCCACGCCAAAGCTATCCGGGTCAGCTCCGCGCGGGAAATACGCCCATGGCTGCTGCTGCAGCAGCGCTTTTTCTTCTGTCTGGGCGGGCTTCGCCACCAGCAGGAACAGCGCCACACCAACAAAATACAAGAACGCAGATCAGGATAATATCGCGCTTCACAAACATCAGGTTGCAGCCGGACACAACGCAGAGTATCAGCAGCATGCTGATACTCTCCGCTCTCTGATAGCCTCCCAGTTTCTTTGACAGCTGGGCATCTGTCAGCTTCTCTGTTTGTCCCTTCATCACACCAGCCTTTTCTATGACGTGGTAATCATAACATATTGTACGAAGGAGTACTTTGCGGCGACCA
>VOFG01002168.1_pt1 | contig 46813 bp, 69 predicted proteins | sample 5384171 | NCBI WGS metagenome assembly VOFG01 (sample SAMN12384726, study PRJNA508395) | human gut metagenome | isolation source: healthy gut F | host: Homo sapiens
TGTTTGCCGCCGCAGCATCGTTTCCGCTCAGCGAGCCGGCGACGCTGTTTGCTAAAGTTACGTCGTCGAGGTGTTTTTCTGGATTATTGCGGTCGGTATTTTTACGAGCGTATTACCCTATTTACTCTATACAGCCGGCCTGTCGAAGGTCGAGTCGGGCCGCGCGTCCGTTATGGCAACAATTGAGCCGGTCGTCGCGTCGCTGATTGGCGTGTTTTTGTACGGCGAGCAGTTAGACCTATTTAAAATGATCGGAATTGCGCTTATATTCGCGGCGGTTATGCTGATCAATGTGAGACAGCGTTAGCCGACTGTAAGCGAAGTAATAAGATTGCCTTTAAAATCCTTGACGGTAAACACACCGTTTTTCATACACCATCTAGCTGCGCTTGAAGTCCTGTTTGGGCAGGGAAACCGGAACCGGGGGTTAAAACAATAGGCCTTTATAGCGCATTGCGCCGGGAATGTGCGTGTGTCCGTGAATAAGAATATTGCCCGCGCAAAGCGGCGGCAGAACTGTTTCGTTATAAATATGCCCATGTAGCAAATATCGTAAGGCCGTCGGCATAGAGCAGGGCATAGTCCGACAAAATCGGGACTTCGAGTAGCATCTGGTCGACCTCGCAGTCACAGTTGCCACGTACGCACAAAAGCTCCTGTTTCATACTGTTTAACAGGGCGGCGACCGCCTGTGGGTCATATTTTTTTCGGCAGGGGTTGCGCGGCCCGTGGTAGAGCAAATCGCCCAGCAGCACAAGCTTTATCCGCGCGCTCATTTTCGTACGCATCTGCCATTTTTCCGCTCCATGTAATGAACCGTGAATATCAGAAGCAAACATCAATTTCATAACATTCCATCCTTTCTAATCTTATGGCATAATCACTTTAATGGCTGTAAGCCGTCGTACAGGTCGTTAAACGATTTCGCGCATTACAGCGCCCGTAGGAAAGCGTTTTGTCGTCGCCGAATTCTAACAGGTAACATTTGGCCAGCTCTGCGACCGTCTGCTCCAGCTGTAAAAACTGCGTATACGCAAATTGTACGCTGCTGTTCCCTGTAAAATTGCTGGTAATCAGCGACTCTGTGACCTGATCGAGGTAGTAGAGCTTTAGTGCATCAGCTCGTGTACGATTACGCCCCTCTAAGTTTTCCTGCTTTGGTGCGTATGCGATATTGAGCATCAAAATTCGCCGTCTTATCGTCACAATCGATTTTAAAGTCGCCGGTTTTCGGCCAGCGGTCTGTGACGAACTCTAATTTTATGCTCCAATCGGGCACGAGCCGTTTTTTACACCATTTGTCGAATACTGCTTCAAAAAGCTGTTTTTCTTCCATCGTTTGCCCCTCCCTTTATTGTAACCTTGATTCCCTTGCATACATAGTATCATACCTGCGCGCGCGGCGCAAGCGCATAGTCGCGTCAAAGGCGGCATACACATAGTAATACATACGCAGGCAAAATGCCTGCATGCAAGGGGGCGCCTGTTTTGAAAAATTTTTGTATGTTCCAAAACAACCTGATTTTTTACGCGGCACTAATCGTTGTGCTCGCCGGGTTAATTGGCTCGCGCAGCAGCGACAACATCGCGGCTGTGAACTCAAATACGCGGCTTTTGCCGATTTATTAGCGTTGAAACGCCGGACAAGACGATTGCAATTACGTTTGATTCGGCGTGGAGGACGCGGACACGGCGGACATTTTGGCGGTACTGGCAAAGTACAACGCAAAGGCGACGTTTTTTATCACGGGCGACTACTTGGACCGCTGCGGCGTGTCGGCAAAGGCGTTTTTTTGACGCGGGGCATGAGATTGCAAACCACTCTGACCAGCATCCGCACCCGAACAAACTGTCGCGCGAGGCGCTGGAGGCTGACACGAAAAAGTGTGAAGAAAAACTTTGCCCTAACTGGGAAAAGCAAACACGCTCTACCGCTCTCCATATGGCGAGTACAATAATCAGACCGTGGAAACGATAAACAATATGGGCTATTCGTTTATCCAGTGGGATGTCGACAGCCCTCGACTATAAAGCGTGGCCAAGCGCGCAGGAAATTGAAAAGCGCGTCTGCGACAAGGTGAAAATGGTTCGATTGTGTTGTTCCATACGGGCACGAAGACGGCGACAACGGCGGCAGGACTGGAGGCTGTGCTCTCGAAGCTGTCTGCGCAGGGGTATCAGTTTAAAACCGTGAGCGAGCTGATTTATAAAGACAATTTTTACATTGACAACAGTGGGCGGCAGATTCAAAAAAAAGCACACCCACGCCTGTACAATAATTGTTGTAAAATTTGGTTTTGTGCTATAATGAGTTCGATTTTATAAATAAAGGATATTGCACGATGCACATAATGAAATTACAAGATAGTAAAAATAATATCTTTTGGAAAAAATTGTTGAATGGAACTATCATTGGTGGGGGATTAGAGACGGGGGAGAGTCTTGAAGCAGTAAGATGCAATCTGGAGCATTCTCTAAACGCGGAAAGACTGCCACAAACATTTGTTGCACTACTTGATGGCGAACCGGCAGGCATGTATCAATTATCTATGTGCGAAAATTTAAACAGCAGGCCGGACATATATCCATGGCTAATTAATGTTTATGTTGATGAAAAATTCAGGAACCAAAATGTGTGCAGACAATTGATGAACACAGTTAAAGGAAACGCCCAAAAAGGCAAATCTGAGCGAGCTTTATTTATATACAAAGCATATTGGTTTATATGAGAAATTTGGCTGGGAGTTTATAGAAGAAGTGAAAACTTTTAAAAAGGACTCGCCGATAGAAAGATTATATAGATTGATAATAGAGTAATTATTTTATGTGTTCGCAATCGCTGCCATCTAAATCGAACGTTTCAAGTGAAAAACAAAAAAGACAGATAAAGGGAAGTATTTGCTTTGATACAGACAAAGAGATTTTGCTCGACCTGAAACAGATTGACCCTGCTCTGGCAGATGAGGCGGGGGCTGTCCTGCGGCGCGGCGGACTGCGGCGTTTCCGACGGAAACGGTTTACGGCTTCGGCGCAAACGCGCTCGACGAGCGGGCGGTCAGGAGTATTTTTACGGCGAAGGGCGGCCCAGCGACAATCCACTGATTGTACATGTAGCAGGTATAGACGATGTCGCACCGCTTGTAACGGAGATTCCAGGCGTGCGCGGGCCGTTATGGAGCGGTTTTGCCCGGCCCAATCAGTATTATTTTAAAAAATCGGATAAAATCGGCGACGTGGTGAGCGCAGGGCTTGACACTGTGGCGGTACGGATGCCGTCGCACCCTGTCGCGCTTGCGGTGATTCAGGCGGCGGGCGTGCCTGTTGCGGCGCCTTCTGCGAATGACGTCAAGCCGTCGCCGACAGCGGCGCGGCACGTACGTGACGATATGTATGGAAAAATTGACATGATTATCGACGGCGGACGCTGCGGCGTGGGCGTAGAATCGACCGTACTGACCTGTCGGGCGATACGCCCGCTATCCTGCGGCCCGGCGGTATCACGGCGCAGATGCTTGTGCCAGTCATTGGCCCGGTTATCAGCCCGGCGGCGCAGGTGGCGGATAAGGATACGCCGAAGTGCCCGGGATGAAGTATAAACACTATGCACCGGGTGGCACAGGTCGTCGTGCTCGAATATACGGGTATTATTCTCGACCATGCGCGGCTTACGGCGATGGCCGATTCAGCGCACGCAAGCGGGAAACGTCGGCGTTTTAAGCTGTGAAAATACGGTAATATATATGGTGTGGAGTTGTTTTACTACGGCGGCGGCGATTCACGCGCCTATGCGGCGAATCTGTTTTATGCACTGCGCACGTTTGACGAGGCGGGATTGATATTGTCTATTGTCCGATGCGCCTCGGCGACGAGATGGCGGTTGCGGTGAAAACCGGCTCTATAAGGCCGCGGCGGCAACGTAGTACCATTTGATAAAGGAAACGGAGCATAATATGAAAATTTTGATTGTTTGTACGGGCAACACGTGCCGCTCGCCGATGGCGGAGGCGCTGTTAAAACGGATTGCCGGCGAAGACGGCGCAATGCAAGTGCTTTCGGGCGGACTATTTGCCGCCGAGGGCGAGCACGCGAGCGAGAACGCGGTGCGCGCGATGCAGACATGGGTCTTGATATCAGCGCACACGGCAAAGAATATTAATGCGTCCGTCGTGCATGAGGCGGATTTGATTCTTACCATGACGCGCGCACACCGTAACCTTGCTGTTTGAGCTGTTCGGGTCACAGGCGGAAAGCAAGACATATGCGCTGATGGACTATATTGGTGCGGCGGGCGACGTGGCCGACCCGTACGGGCAGGATTTGGCGCACTATAAAAGCTGTGCTAAGATGCTGGAGGACGCGCTGAAAAAAAAGCGTATGAGAGGATACGGGGGGAGCAGGGTGGACTATGAGCTGACGCGTCTGGCCCCGGAGCATATCCGACGCGCTTACCGCGCTTGAGCAGATGTGTTTTGCTGTACCGTGGACGCGGCAGGCATTTGTAGACGAGATACAAAACCCACTGGCACGGTATACCTTGCTGACTTATGCCGGCGAGACGGTGGCTTATGCCGGATACTGGCATATCGTGGACGAAGGACACATCACGAATATTGCCGTCCATCCGTCGCATAGGCGGTGCGGCCTTGCGTCGCGCCTGCTTGCGCATATGCTAAAAGAGGCGCAGGAGAACGGGCTGCGATTGCTGACGCTTGAGGTACGCGTATCGAACGCGGCGGCAATTGCGCTGTATGAGAAATTCGGCTTTACAGCGGCGGGGGACACGGAAACGCTACTACAGTGACAACGGCGAGGACGCGCTGATTATGACAAAAGAATGGTGATAAACTTGGGAGATAGAACAAAAGATGTGTTGATACTGGCGATTGAGAGCTCGTGTGACGAAACGGCGGCCGCCGTCGTAAAAAAACGGGCGTGAGGTGCTGTCAAATGTGATCAACTCACAGATTGATATTCATAAACGCTACGGCGGCGTTGTGCCGGAAATTGCGTCGCGCTGCCACTTAGAGGCGATAGACCCGGTGATTGACGAGGCGCTTTCACAGGCGGGGCGTTACGCTCGGCGACCTTGATGCCATAGCGGTAACGTATGGGCCCGGGGCTGATTGGCGCGCTGCTCGTCGGCGTGTCGGCGGCGAAGGCAATCGCCTACGCGGTTAAAAAAGCCGCTGATTGCCGTCCACCACATTCGGGGGCATATTATGGCGAACTTTATTGCACACCCTGCGCTTGAGCCGCCGTTTGTCTGCCTTGTGGCGTCAGGCGGGCACAGCCATATCGTGCATGTGAAGGACTACACGGCGTTTGAGGTGCTGGGTCGTACGTGCGACGACGCAGCGGGCGAGGCGTACGACAAGGTGGCGCGCGTACTCGGCCTCGGCTATCCGGGCGGGCCGCTGATTGACAAGCTGGCAAAGGAAGGCGATTCGTCAGCGGGTACAGTTTCCGCGCGTCAAAATGGAGCACGCGCTCGATTTTAGCTTCAGCGGTGTAAAACGGCGGTTATCAATTATCTGCACAAGTTGGAGCAGGCAGGACAGCCTACAATAAGGCCGACATTGCGGCCAGCTTTCAAGCGGCGGTCGTCGATGTGCTTTGCAGCCATACGATACAGGCTGCGCGAATAGTAGGTGCGCAAAAGGTTGCGCTTGCGGGCGGTGGCGGCGAACAGCGAGCTGCGCGCGCAGATGGAGCGTGCTTGTGCGGCGGAGGGACGCGCGTTTTATGTGCCGCCGATGACGCTTTGTACTGACAACGCGGCGATGATTGGTTGTGCGGCATACTATCAGTATTTGCGCGGCGATTTTGCCGGTCTGGACCTAAATGCTATCGCAAGCCTTTCGCTGGAGGGTGCGTAAGGAAGGGCAGACAATACCTGTTGCTATTTAAAAATCCTTGTGATATAATAGTCTCAAAAGCTTCGCTTTTGAGCCATTGAGGGAAGTCACTGTCGGGACATTGTCCCTCCTACGGCAAACGCCGCACCGTGCCTTCTTCGGGTCTGTACGCTGAATCATGATATTAAACGAAAATAGAGTCTTTGTAGGCAAAAATATGTGGAAATGTGAGGAACGAACATGGAAGAACTAATTCAAATCATGAAAAGGTTTGCGGCGTCGGGCTGGGATATGCTTGCACGACCGGCACAGGACTGGCTGGACGGAACGGGCAACAAGGGCGAACTCATAACCGCGATTGCGGCTGCGGACCGGGGAATGCGGCAGCTGCGGCTGTGAATTTGACCCGCTTTATAAGAGAGCGTTGGAGTTGCAGGAATTGATATAGGGATATAAAAAATACTGTAAAGGAGGATTTTATGAAACTGATACTTGCGATTGTACATGACGAGGACGGCTCGAAGGTTGCGAGCGAGCTTAACAAGCAGGGTTTTAGCGTGACGAAGCTTGCGACGACGGGCGGCTTTTTGAAGGCGGGCAACATGACGCTTTTGGTCGGAACGAGCGAGCAGAACGTACAGACGGTTGTCGATATCATTAAGTCAAAGAGCGAAACGAGAAAGCAGATTATTAGTACGCCTGTGCCAATGTCTGATTAGGTCGGGCTACACGCCGTATCCGGTTGAGGTCGAGGTTGGCGGTGCGACGATTTTTGTAATTGATGTAGAAAGGTTTGAGAAGGTATAATGCCGTTTACAGCGTCTAAGGCGGACGAGGGTACTTGGCGGCCTGATTCGCGGTATTGAGCGGGGGACGCATGTGCACGCCTATTTGTTTGAGGGCGAGGAGGGGCTCCCACAAAGGAAACAGCACTGTGTTTTGCGGCGGCTCTGTTGTGCGAGGGCGCAGGAGAGCCGCCTTGTGGTATTTGCAGAAGCTGTATCCAGTCGGCGGGCGGCAACCATCCCGACTTGCAAAGCTTGTCACTGTCCGACATCACGTCGAAAAAGAGCGTTGGCGCGGACGAGATTCGAGCGGTGATATCGGACGTTTACACAAAGCCGTTCCAGTCGGAAAAAAGGTGTATATCATCGAAGACGGCGACGCGCTTACGCCGCAGGCACAGAATGCTATGCTGAAAATTTTAGAAGAGCCGCCGGCGTATGCTGTCTTTATTATCTGTGTCACCAATGCGGAGTTGATTCTGCCGACTGTGCGTTCGCGCAGCCGTATTATCCGCTTTGCACCGAAAAGTGATGTGCAAATGATGCAGTATGTACAAAAACACATACCCGCATATGCTCGACAAGGCGGACTTTATTCTTTCGTTTTCCGCCGGCGTAACGGGAAAGGCGGATTTGCTCTGTACGCACGATGAAGCATGGGGCTGCGTCAAAAGGCGTTTGACGCGCTTGCGGGCCTACTTGCTGGTACGGACGAGGAAATGGTGTTTTCGGTTGGTGCGCTGTTTGAGGAAAATAAGGCAAAAGGACGCGCCCTACGACGGGACGCAGCTTTTATTAGAGTTTATGCTGTCGGCTGTATCGGATTTGCTGCGGCTGTCGAGTGGTATAGAGACAGGCGTTGCAAACAGCGACCTGCGAGACGGTATGCGCGCGCTTTTTGGCGCGGACAAGCAGGGCGCGGCTCGACTACGCGGCGCAGTGCCTGCTGCGGCTAAGCAGATGCTCGCGCTATGTCAGCCAAAAAAGGCGGCGGTGTTGTGGCTGGCGGTGAGTATTTTTACGGAATTAATTTTACGGTGGATATGAGTCCCTTTGATGGCGCCGCCGGAAAAGGGTTTCGATAGAAGCAGGAGAGGAAAGGTCAAATAAAATGGTACAGATTGTAGGGGTACGCTTTAAAAGCGTTGGAAAGATATACTATTTTTGACCCGGGCGAGCTGACGCTTGCGGTCGATATGTCTGTTATCGTCGAGACGGGCGCGCGGGTCGAGATGGGTACGGTTGCGATTGCGAACCGGCTCGTCGAGGAGGCGAGCGTCGTACAGCCGCTCAAAAAGGTTGTGCGGGTTGCGACGGACGAGGATTTTAAAAAATCGAGGAAAACGAAAAAAAAGAGGCAGAGGCATTTGTCATTTGTGCGGAAAAAATCCGCGCGCACAAAGCTCGATATGAAGCTGGTCGACGTGGAGTACACATTTGACGGCAGCAAAGTGCTCTTCTACTTTACAGCAGATGGGCGTATCGACTTCTGCGAACTGGTCAAGGATTTGGCGAGCGTGTTCCGTACGCGGATTGAGCTGCGCCAGATTGGCGTGCGCGACGAGGCGAAAATGATTGGCAGCTACGGTATTTGCGGGCGGAATTTGTGCTGCAGCCAGTTTTGGGCGACTTTGCGCCGGTGAGCATCAAGATGGCGAAGGAGCAGGGCTTATCGCTTAACCCGACGAAAATTTCCGGTACGTGCGGGCGGCTGATGTGCTGTCTGAAATATGAACAGGAGGCGTACGAAGATTTGCTAAAAAATTACGCCGAAGCAGGGCGCGTTCGTGTCCACGCCGGACGGAAAAGGACGGTTGTTTATGTGAACATGCTGAAAGGAAAAGTCAAGGTAAACGTCGACGGCGGGAAGGAAAAAGCAGCTGACCGAGTACGACGTAAAGGATGTAAAGGTACTTTCGGGCGGAAAACGCAAAGAAACAGAACAAATTGATACAGAAATTTTAAAAACACTTGAAGAATAAAAAATTTTCTGCTATAATGAAACCAATCAGAAAGGCAGGAGGTGTTTTTCATGGCATATAAAATAGAAGATTCGTGCATCAGCTGCGGCGCTTGCGCAGGGGGAATGTCCTGTAAGCTGCATTTCGGAGGGCGACGGCATCTATGTGATTGACGCTGACGCTTGCATCGAGTGCGGCGCTTGCGCGGACACGTGTCCGGTTGGCGCGCCTGCTCAGGCGTAAGGAGCAAAACAAAGGACTGCCGGCTGCCGTTTGGCGGCTGGCAATTTACGTTTATTTTGATTAAAAAAAGGATGGCGGAAGCATGGCGGAGCGGGTTGACGATTTACAATATAAGGGTCTTAGACTCATTCAGGATACGGATGGGTTTTTGTTTTGGCGTCGACGCGGTTCTGCTGGCGCATATGGCAAAAAAATACGCCGTCACAAAATACGATAGATCTGTGCAGCGGTAACGGAATCGTTGCGCTGCTTTTTGGCAGTAAGACCGATACGCCGCACATTACGGCGCCGAACTACAGCACAGCGCGGCGGATTTGGCGCGGCGGAGTGTGGCGCCAACGGGTTAGAAGAACGCGTTGAGGTCATATGCGGCGACGTAAAGGAGGTCCAAAAACAGTTTATGCGCGGCAGCTTCGACGTTGTGACATGTAACCCGCCATATGAAGAATACATGCGGATTAAAAAACGAGAACGAGGCGCGTACGATTGCGCGCGTCACGAGGTGTGCTGTACGCTTGAGGACGTGGTTCGGGCGGCGGCCTATCTGCTAAGGCCGGGCGGAAAGCTGTTTTGGTACATCGGCCGGAGCGTCTGGTCGATATTTTTACCGCAATGGGAAAGCAAACTTGAGCCGAAGCGAATGCAGATGGTACATCCGTCGTGCGGCAAGCGCGCAAACATTGTGTACTAATCGAGAGCAGCTATATGGGCGGGCGTGAATTGAAGCTCTTAGAGCCGCTCTACGTTTACGATGAGGCCGGAAATTATACGAAAGAAATCGACGCAATTTATGAAAGGGGTACGGGATGTGAGCGGAACGCTGTATTTATGTGCCACGCCGATTGGCAATTTAGGCGACATGACGCCGCGCTGCATTGAAACGCTGCGGACGGTCGACCTGATTGCGGCGGAGGACACGCGCCAGACGGTAAAGCTGCTCAATCACTTTCAGATTTCGACGAAAATGACGAGCTATTATGAGCACAACAAAAAGGATAAAGGCGCGTATCTGATTTCACTTTTGCAAGAGGGAAAAACATTGCCGTTGTGTCCGACGCGGGCACCCCGGTATTTCCGACCCGGGCGAGGAGCTGGTGACGGCGTGTATTGAGCAGGGAATCACAGTGACAAGTATTCCCGGTGCGGCGGCGGTGATTTCTGCATTGGTCACGTCGGGGCTTGCGACGGGACGGTTTTTTTGCTTTGAGGGGTTTTTGTCGGTCAACAAAAAGCAGCGCCGGACGCATTTAGAGGAAATCAAGGACGAACGGCGTACGATGATTTTTATGAAAGCGCCGCCGCACAAGCTGCGCGCGACGCTGCAGGATTTGTACGACACGCTTGGCGACCGGCGCCTTTCGATTGCGCGCGAGCTGACAAAAAAATTCGAGGAAATTTGCTTGATGACGTTGTCGCAGGCGATTGCAAAGTATGCCGATACGCCGCCGAAGGGCGAGTTTGCGCTTGTGATTGAGGGCAAGACGGAGGAGGCGGCCGAGGATTATTCGGATTTGCCGATTGAAGCGCACGTCAAGCTGTATACAGACGGCGGCATGGGCGAGATGGACGCGATGAAAGCCGTTGCGAAAGACCGCGGCCTGCGCAAAAACGAAGTGTACGCGGCGGTCAAAGAAAATAAAAAATCGTACAGGTTTCTGTACGATTTTTTACTCCCCGATAAATACACACAGCCACACACACTGTGTCGTCCGCGCGACGCGGTGGCGTTTATGGCGCTCAATCAGCAGCCACTCGCCCGCCCGAAGCAGTTTTGTTTCGTGCTCGAATTCAAGCTCCGCCTCGCCGGTGAGCAGACAGACCCATTCATCTTCATCTTGGTCGTACCAGCCGGTCGTGTGTCCGTCCGACACAATCTTTTCAATCCGCACATTCTTGTGACGCAACAACTCAGACACAATTTCGTCCGGCTGCCGTATTGATGGGCGGTCAAATAGATTTTTGTCCATTTTTTATCCTCTTTTCCAGTTTTCTATAAACCGAGCACCCGGAAGGCACCAAATTGACTCGCGATTTGCGCCGCACATGCCTTTACATATTCGGGCGTATGCGGCTTTTTCGCGTGTGTGCGTTCCGTTTCGCGGTACTGCTGGAGTGTGTAGCGGTTTGCGCCCGCAAGGCAGGAGGCAATTGCTGTAATATCCTCCGCCGTGAGGTCGGGCGAAAAGGTGGTGCGGAATTCGTAGTCGATGCCGGAGCTGCGAAGCAATTCGATACTTTCTTTTATATTTTTCTATATCGACCGCCCGCCGGCACACAGACTCGTATTTTTCAAACGGGGCTTTTATGTCCATTGCAATATAGTCAAGCAGACCTTCGGCAAGCATGGCTCCGGACAACGTCAGGACACGTGCCGTTTGTGTCGAGTTTGACAAGATAGCCCAGCTGTTTTACCTCACGCGCAAAGTCAGACAGTCCGATTTGCAGTGTGGGTTCGCCGCCCGTCAGAACGACTGCATCGAGAAAGCCCTGCTTGCGTTCTAAGTCCGATAGAATCGTACGCGGATTGTAGATAACACGCTCTGCGTCGCGCGTTAGCAGGTGGTGGTTGTGGCAGTACCAGCAGTTCATATTACAGCCCGGCGCGAACACGAGCGCGGCGATTTTACCCGGGTAGTCCACAAAGGAATTTGGGGCATAGCCTGCGATAGTCAAGGTTGTTTCCTCCTTTTCATTAATATTATAGAAAACCGGAGCCTGCGCGTGTGCCTGCAGCGCCGGCTCCGGCGGGGATTTGAGCAAATTTATTTAATTACCAGCATCTTTCTTTCTTTGTACTCTTCCTTTTTTCCCGATATGGTAATTCTGTACCGGGCGCAAATAGCCCGTTACACGCGACCACACCTCCGCATCCTTGCCGCATTCCGGACAGGTAAAGTGCTCGCCCGCAAGATAGCCGTGCTCGCTGCAAATCGAGAAGGTCGGTGTGATGGAGATATATGGCATTTTATACTTTGTAAAGATTTTTTGATAAGGTTTTTGCATACCTCAATATCGTCTATCTTTTTCGCCGAGGTACAAATGCTGTACCGTGCCGCCTGTGTAGAGCGACTGCAATTCATCCTGCAATTCCATCATCTCGAAAATGTCGTCCGTATAGCCGACCGGCAGCTGCGACGAATTTGTGTAGTACGGCGTATCTACGCCCGCGGTGATGATATCTGGATACCGCTCTTTATCAATCGCCGCCATGCGGTAGGACGCACCCTCCGCCGGCGAAGCCTCTAAGTTATAGAAGTGGCCCGTCTCCTGCTGGATTTCGACCATCAATTCGCGCAGATAGTGCATAATTTCGAGCGCAAACTTCTGCCCTCCGGTGTGGTGGAGTGTCTTTTCCCATAAAGTTTTCGCACGCCTCGTTCATACCGAGGATACCGATTGTGTTAAAGTGGTTGTACCAGTACTCGCCCGTGCGCTCTTTAATATTGCGCAGATAGTGCGTCGCATACGGATAGAGCCCGCGTTCCGACTGGTCTTCGATAATTTTGCGCTTAATTTCGAGCGAGGTTTTACCAATCTGCACCAAACGCCATAGGCGCGACTTAAACTCGCTCATCGACGAGGACAGATAGCCGATACGCGGCAAATTGATTGTATACACGCCGATTGAGCCTGTCATCGGGTTCGAGCCGAACAGCCCGCCGCCGCGCTTGCGAAGCTCCGTCGTGTCAAGCCGCAGACGGCAGCACATCGAAACCGCATCCTCCGGCGATAGGTCAGAGTTGATATAGTTTGCAAAGTACGGAATACCGTATTTGCACGTAATCTGCATAAATGCGTCCACAACCTCGCTGTCCCAGTCGAAGTCCTTTGTTATGTTGAGCGTCGGAATCGGGAACGTAAACACGCGCCCGTGCGCGTCGCCCGCCAGCATCACGTCACAGAACGCCTTGTTGAACAAATCCATCTCGGCTTGAAAATCGCCGTATTTTTCAGCCATCATTTTTCCGCCGATAATAACGTTATCGCCGCGCAGCGTAGACGGCACCTTGATGTCAAATGTCAGATTGGAGAACGGGCACTGGAAGCCCACGCGCGTCGGTACGTTAATGTTGAATACAAATTCTTGCAGACACTGGCGCACCTGCTCATATGTCATATTGTCGTAGCGGATAAACGGTGCACAATACGTGTCGAAGCTCGACCATGCCTGTGCTCCGGCGGTTTCACCCTGCGTTGTAAACGTCGAGTTTACAATCCGTCCCAAAAAGGAACGCAGATGCTTTGCCGGGCCGCTCTCAACCTTACCGTATACGCCGCCGAACCCGTCAGTCAACAACTGGCGCAAATCCCAGCCGGCACAGTACGGGCCGAAAAAGCCCAAATCGTGGATATGTGCGTCGCCGCCCTCGTGCGCCTCGCGCACTTCATCGGGGTAAATTTCGTGCAGCCAGTATTTTTTCGTAAACGTTTCGCGCACATAGTTGTTGAGCCCGTTGATGCTCTTCTGTGTGTTTGCGTTCTCCTGAATATGCCAGTCCTTGTCGCCGAGATAGTCGGAAAACATGTCGATTGTCGCGCCGATTAGGGCGTTGATTTCTCTTGCGCCCTTGCGCTTCTCGCGATAGAGGATATAAGCCTTTGCCGTCTGCGCATGGCCATGCTCAATCAAGACCTTTTCCACAACATCCTGTATCGACTCGATATCGGGCGTATTACCTGTATATTTTTTTGTCAAGCAGCGCCACAACCTCTTGGCACAACCCCTCCGCCATTTCAAAGTCGTTTCCGCCGACTGCGTTTGCCGCTTTAAAAATCGCCCAAGTGATTTTTTCGGGCGCAAATTTTTCAAAGCCGCCCGTCCCTCTTTTTTACCGCCGCAATCATGTACAATTCCTCCCTATCCCTAATATATCACCCAAAATATGTATATATTGTTGTTGTCGTAATCAAATACACTACATTTAGTAAACATATTGTACCACAACGAAAAAGCGAAGCAAGGGCGAAAATCGGACAATTTTGGAATTTATACGATACAAGCTCCGCTTTTCTTTCGTTTACGCCAAAAATCATATATCGTATATTTATATATTAAATCTCTGTTACATGCACAAGATATAGTGGCCCTTGCACAAAAACAAGGACTAAACCTTAAAACGGCAGCTTTGCCCTGTTTTATTTTTTAAAATAATTATTTACAGGGCTTGCGAAGCACTTTCACTTCCGATATAATGGACAAAAAGGAAAAATTGTGTTTGGAGGAGCGCAATGACAAACCGGCAGCGCGCAATGGCTGTATTAAACTATGAACCATACGACGCACTTCCGGTCGTCCACTTTGGTTTCTGGGATGAAACAGTGGAAAAGTGGGAGGCCGAGGGCCACATTGATCATCAGACGGCGCAGGATGTGTACGACGGGAGTGAAAATCAGACGAAAATTGCTTCCATGCTGGGGTTCGACTTTGGCTGGGGAACTTGTTTTTGCCCGAATATGGATATTATGCCGCAGTTTACACGCGAGGTGGTGGAGCAGCGCCCGGATGGGACGCGTGTTGTGCGTAACGGATATGGTGTGCTGGAGCTGGAAAAGCCGGGCGTGGTATCCATCCCGGCCGAGGTGGGGCATACGCTCGTGGATCGTGCCTCGTGGGAAAAAGGAATTTCTGCCGCGCCTGCAGTACAGCGAAGCGCGTATTGACCGTGACGCGCTTGCCGCGGTACCGCCGCCGGAGGAGCGGAACGTACCGATCGGGCTTGGCGGCATGAGCCTGTTCGGGCGTATCCGCGACTGGATGGGCGTAGAGGGTATCAGCTATTTATACGCGGACGACGAGGAGCTGTATAAAGAAATCATTGACACCTTTGCGGATTTGCAATACCGTTGTCTGGAAACGGTGCTGGCCTCCGGCACGGTGTTCGACTATGCGCACTTCTGGGAGGACATCTGCTTCAAAAACGGGCCGCTTTAGTGCCGGCTGTGTTCGACGAACTGGTAGGGCCGCACTATAAACGGATTACCAGCCTGTGCCGCGCGCACGGTATTACGCTTGCATCGCTTGACTGCGACGGCTGGATTGACGCACTGATTCCGACGTGGCTTCACAACGGGGTCAACACCATGTTCCCGATTGCGGTAGGGACGTGGAACGCCTCCATTGCGCCGTGGCGCGAGAAGTACGGGCGGGAAATCCGCGGCGTAGGCGGCATGAACAAAACGGTGTTTGCGCGCGACTATGCGGCAGTTGATGCGGAAGTTGAACGGCTGCGCCCGCTGGTGGAGCTGGGCGGGTATCTGCCGTGTCCTGACCACCGGATTGCGCCGGACGCAAAGTGGGAGAATGTTCAGTATTACTGTGAGAAAATGCACAAAGTGTTTGGATAGGAGTAGACATTGACAAAACAGGGATTTGGAATCAGCGCTTTTTGGTTAAAGATGATTGCGATTGCAGCCATGACGGTCGACCATATCGGCTATCTGTTTTTTCCGGGTGTAAGCTGGATGCGGATGATAGGGCGGCTTACGTTCCCCATTATGGCGTTTCTGATTGCGGAAGGATACCGCCACACGCACGACCTGCGCCGGTATGAAACGCGGCTGTTCGTGTTTGCGCTTATTTCCATGTTGCCGTTTTACCTCGCGTTCGGCTGGGTGGGAAATGTGGGCTTTACGCTCTTGTGCGGCCTGCTCGCGCTCGACTGCGGCGCACGGCTGGAGCGCGCGTGGCAGAAGGCGGCGGTTGCGGCGGCATTTATGGTGCTCAGCCTGCCGTGCGACTGGGGCTTTAGCGGCGTTTTAGCAATCTATCTGTTCGGGCGCATAGAGAACAGGCGTCTGGGCGCCGTGTGCGGCGTAGCGGCCTGCTGCTCGCGGGAGTCCTGAAGGACCAATGCCTGACGGCTGTTTTGGGGCCGGGCGTATATACGCCGATGAAGTTTGAAATAATGTGTGCCGTGCTGCTTGCTATCCCGCCTCTGTTGCTGTATAATGGTAGCCGCGGGCGCAGTATGAAATATTGGTTCTATATTTACTACCCGCTCCACCTTGCCGTGCTTGGTTTGATTGCGAGGCTGAGCGAAATTGTAAATTATTTTATGAGTTTTAGGAGGAATGGATTATGATGAGGCAAAATCTGCCGTGGCAGAACCCGGGCTGTTACACATTAACCGGGAGGAGGCGCGCAGCTACTATATCCCGTTTGCCGGCGAGGATGCGGCGCGCGCGGGCGTGAAGGCGCGCTCGCCGTATTATCGGCTTTTAAGCGGCAACTGGTCGTTTGCATATTTTGAGCGGTACATTGACTGCGAGGAAGGGATCGAGGACAAAGCGATTATCCGATCGACGAGTGCGATGTAATTCCGGTGCCGTCGAACTGGCAGATGTACGGCTACGACATTCCGCACTATGTGAATACGAATTACCCGTATCCGGTCGACCCGCCGTATGTGCCGGCGGACAATCCGATGGGTGTGTACCTGCGCGACTTTACGCTTCCGGTCGGCTGGGACAAAAAGGACGTGTATGTGTTCTTTGAGGGTGTGAATTCGTGCTTCTATCTATATATAAACGGCAAGGAAGTCGGCTACAGCCAGGGGACGCACAACCCGTCGGAGTTCAATATCACGCGTTATCTGACCGAGGGTGTAAACCGCATTTGTGTTAAGGTGCTCAAATGGTGCGACGGCAGTTATCTGGAAGGGCAGGACTTCTACCGCCTGTCGGGTATTTTTCGCGACGTGTACCTGCTCGCGCGCGAAGGCGCATATCCGCGACGTTTTTTTGTGCGGACGGATTTGGACGCGGACTACAAAATGCGGACATCTGCGTGGAAACGGACTATATTGGAGAAGCGGACGCGGACCTGTACGTGTATGCACCGGATGGAGAGCAGGTCTACAGCGCAAAAGGCATTGGCGAAAAACATAGCTTCACCATTGAAAACGCCGTGCTGTGGAACGCGGAGCAGCCGCGTTTGTACCAGTTGTGTTTGTGTGCGGCGACGAGTATATCTGTCAGGAGATCGGCCTGCGTAAGATTGAGGTGGCGAAAAACTGTGCCCTGCTTATCAACGGGGTGCCGGTGAATTAAAGGGCGTCAACCGCCACGACACGCACCGGAGCTGGGCCACACGACACCGTATGACCACATGGAACTTGATTTAAAGCAGATGAAGCGGCACAATATCAACACCATCCGTACGTCGCACTATCCGAATACGTCGGAGTTTCTGCGTTGTGCGACAAATACGGCTTTATGTGATTGACGAGGCGGACTTGGAGTCGCACGGGTTTGCGTTTGTGTACCCGGGCTATGGATATAAAGAATACGACAGCGAGTATTGGATCAGCGAAGCCGGAGTGGAAGGCGGCGCATATAGACCGCGCGGTGCGGCTTGTCGAGCGCGACAAAAACCACGCCTGCGTCATCTTCTGGTCGCTCGGCAATGAGGCAAGCTACGGCACGAATCACGACGCGATGGCGGAGTGGATCAAGTCGCGTGACGATTCCCGCCTCGTACACTATGAGCGTGCGCTCGGCGGGCAATCCCCCGTCCGTCGACGTGGTCAGCTCCATGTATCAAAGCTATGAGGACTTTGAAAAGGAAGGTAAAACCGCAAAAAGGACGCGCGGCCGTACTTTTATGTTGTGAGTACTCGCACGCAATGGGGCTCGGGCCGGGCGATTTGAAGCAGTATTGGGACTTGATCAATAAATATCCGCGCCTGATCGGCGGCTGCGTGTGGGAGTGGGCCGACCATGCGGCGCAGGTGACCGACGAGGACGGCAACACGTTCCATGTATACGGCGGCGCATTCGGTGAGCATCCGCACGACTACAACTTCTGTGTCGACGGGCTGACGTTCCCGGACCGGAGCGCAAGCACGGGATTATTGGAAGTCAAAGGCGATTTATCAGTATGTGAACATACGCGCGCTTGATTTGGCGAACGGGAAGATAAGCGTGCGCAACAATTACGACTTTATCTCTCTGTCCGGACTGGATTTGTACTGGACGCTGACGCGCGATGGGAAAATCGTTGCGCAGGGGCGCCAGCCGCTCCCGGCAATCAAGCCGCATACGAGCGGTACAGTGAAGTTAGACTACCATGTTCCGGCGGACTGCCGCTATGGATGCTATCTCGATTTATCGGTGCGCACGAGCGTCGATACGCTTTGGGCAAAGGCGGGGATGCGTGCGCGTTTTGCCAGCTTCCGCTCGACGTTGCGGCGGTAAAACACCGTACGTGGGCATGAAGTCCGACGTTTGCGTGGCCGAGGAGGACGAGTACATCATTATCGACGGCGACGACTTCTCGTATATTTTCAATAAGCACTACGGCTTCTTTGACAGCATCGAATACAATGGTGTCGAGATGCTCGACGATACGATGACGCTCGGCGTATGGCGTGCGCCGACGGACAACGACAGAAATATCAAAAAGCTGTGGACGCCGCAGGATAACGACGACGTTTCGACGACGTTTGAGCTTGCGTACGCGGCGACAGACGCATACGAGTCGCGCCTTGTCAGCGTGGACGGCGACAAGACCGTGATCGAGGCGGAGGTGCGCCTTGCCTCGGCCGCGCGTCTGCCGGTGCTGAAGGCGACTGTGACGTATACGATTGGCGCAAATGGCAAGATTGACGTTTCACTCGTTGGCGATGTGCCGGAGGCGTTCCCACACCTGCCGCGGCTCGGTTTTGACATTACCATGCCCGCAGGGAGCGAGAAGGTGGCCTACTTCGGTATGGGTCCGTGTGAAAACTACGTCGACATGCACCATGCGGCGCACATGGGCTACTTTGAAACGACGGTAACGGACGAATATGTAGATTATATCAAGCCGCAGGAGCATGGCAATCATACAAATGTCCACTATGCGGCGGTGTACGATATCTTAGGCCGCGGCTTGCTGTTTGAGGGTGCGGACACGTTTGAGTTTAAAGCGTCGCACTACAGTGCGGCGGAGTTGACGGAAAGCAGCTCAATGTAGATTTGAGGCTGACGAGCGGACGTTCGTACGCATCGATTACAAGGTCGGCGGCATTGGGTCGAATAGCTGCGGCCCGCAGTTAGCGGAAGCGTATCAGCTAAACGATAAGCATATCGAGTTTGCGTTTTCGATCCGTCCGATTATTTTGGACAATGCAGACCTGATTGATGTGGTGTGAGCGCAAGATATGTAAAAATAAATAGACTATTTTGAAATGCTCTGCCAATTTCGGCGGGGCATTTTTCCTTATTTGTATTTTTACAATTATGTGTTATACTATAACAGTATAAATAGAAGCAGGTAAATAAAGCAGGAGAAAAACATGGAAAAAAAAGAAAGCATTGCATATCTTGAATTTGATAAAATTTTAAATAAAATGGCAGAGTATACCGAAACGAAGCAGTGAAGCAGCGCATTTTTAGATTTGATGCCTGCGTCGTCGCTCGGCGAGGCGGAGGCCATGCAGCAGCAGACGAGCGAGGCGGTGAAGCTGATTTGCGCTACGGCGAGCCGCAGAACATGACCGTGCCGCATTGGTGCCCTCGCTGCGGCGGTGTGCGATGGGTGCGGTACTGTCGCCGAAGGAGCTTTTAGATATTGCGCGCGTGTTAAACATTGCGCGTGGTGTGAAGCGGTATCTTGGCAGCGCCGACGCAGAGGAGTTTCCGGTTTTGAGCGGCATGGAGCAGAGCCTGACGGCGGTCAAGCCGCTCGAGGAGCAGCTCTACATGTGCATCCTTTCGGAGGAGGAAATCGCCGACGGCGCGAGCGGCGAGCTGTCGTCCATCCGGCGCAAGATGCGCAATATGCAGGGCAAAATCAAGGACATGCTCGACGCGATGATTCGCTCGAGCCGGTATCAGAAGTATTTACAGGATCAATCGTCACCATGCGCGGCGACCGGTACGTGATTCCGGTGCGTGCGGAGTACCGCGCAGAGGTGCCGGGCGTGGTACACGATACGTCCTCGTCAGGCGCGACGCTGTTTGTCGAGCCGATGAGCGTCGTCAATGCAAACAATGAAATCCGTGACCTGCGCGCAAAGGAGCAGGCGGAGATTGAGCGGATTTTGGCCGCGCTGTCGGCAGAAGTGTCGGAGTATCAGGGCGAGATTGAAGCGGACTATGCGGCGCTGTGTGAGCTGGACTTCATCTTCTGCAAGGGCAAGCTCTCCGTCGACATGGGTGCGAGCGAGCCGGCGCTCAACGACAAAGGGGTACGTCTACCTCAAAAAGCGCGTCATCCGCTGATTGCGCGCGGCGCAGCGTCGTGGCAAACGACATCTACCTCGGCGGCGACTTTGACACGCTTGTTATTACCGGCCCGAACACAGGCGGCAAGACCGTCACGCTCAAGACGCTGGGCCTGTTCTGCCTGATGGCGGCGGCGGGGCTGCATTCCGGCGAATGACAACTCGTCTGTCGCGGTGTTTGACAGCATTTGGGCCGACATTGGCGACGAGCAGAGCATTGAGCAGAGCTTGTCGACCTTTTCGTCGCACATGAAAAATATTGTAAATATCGTCAACAAAGCGGGGGAAAAACTCGCTTATTGCTGTTCGACGAGCTGGGCGCGGGGACAGACCCGGTCGAGGGCGCGGCGCTGGCCGTTTCAGTTCTGGAATTTTTGCGGCTTGCGGGCGCGAACACGGCGGCGACGACGCACTACAGTGAGCTGGAAGCTCTATGCGCTGTCCACGCCGGGCGTGTGCAACGCCTCGTGCGAGTTTGACGTGGGGACGCTCCAGCCAACGTATAAGCTTCTGATTGGCGTGCCGGGCAAGTCGAACGCGTTTGCCATTTCGCAGCGGCTGGGGCTGGACGAGCGGATTATCGAGCGGGCGCGCTCACTCATGAGCGAGGACAATGTACGCCGGAGGATTTGATTACCGACCTGCATGAGAGTAAGCGCGTCGCGGAGGACGAGGCGCGAAAGGCGCAGCGACTGCGCCGCGAGGCGGACGAATTGAAGGGAAAAGATTGAAGAGCAGAAGCAGACGCTCGAGCAGCGGCGGCAGAAGCTGCTCGACGAGGCACGGCGTGAGGCAAAACGGATCATTCTCGACGCGAAGGATGAGAGTGCAAAGGTTATCAAAGAGCTCAACGAGCTGAAAAAGAGCGTGCAGAGCGAGAACTTTGGAAAACGATTGAGGAGGCGCGCTCGAAGCTGCGCGCGAAGGAAAGCGGAATCGATGAGAGCTTTTCGGGTACCATCAAGCCCAAAAACGCAGCAGAATGCGCCAAAGGCAGTCAAAAGAGGCGACAAGGTAGAAATCGTCTCACTGGGGCAGATTGGCGAGGTCATCAAGCCGCAGGATGCGGACGGCAATGTGTCGGTACAGGCGGGGCTGCTCAAAATTAACGTCAAGCTATCTGACCTGCGCCTTGTGACAAAGCTGCCGAAAGAGGCGCAGACAAAGGAACGTAAACGTATGGAACAGCAGTCGTCCTTCGTGGGCTATGTGTCGCGTAAGGCGGGCGTAAAGACGGAGGTTGACCTGCGCGGGATGACGCTTGAGAAGCGCTGTTAGACGCGGACCGGTTTTTAGACGATGCGTATATGGCGGGGCTGAATCAGGTGAGCATCATCCATGGCAAGGGGACGGGCGTGCTGCGGGCCGGAATTTCCGACCTGTTAAAACGCCATCGACTGGTCAAGTCGTACCGGCTCGGACGGTATGGCGAGGGGGGAGACAGGCGTTACAATTGTAGAATTAAAGTAGGAATTTACCACTCTGATTTGTAAAATAGTGACAGAATTTTATGTCGGAATGGTTACAATTATCCCATATTTGTAAATAAACTGTAATATTTTTTAACCAAAATGAAAAAATAGCTTTTGACTTTTTTATACATTTTGTGCTAAAATTAAGCTACAAAGATGTATAGGGGTGAAGATCGTGATAGAGAGAAATGATCTGGCGATGGTAAAAGAAGCCTGCAGAAAAAAATATTGGCAGAAAGGTTCGCCTGACATCGAAGAAGGGACGTAAGTCTGCGGTCGTGCGCCGCGGTGTGATTGAGAGCATTTACCCCAGTATTTTTACGGTTCGGCTCGACGCTTTGCCGGACGATATCGGTGAGAACCGGTGTGTATCATACAGTTATACGGATGTACTTACAAAAGCGGTCGAAATCGCCATGTATAAATAGAGTCTGGCGGGAAAGATGAATTGAGTGTATTTTTTTGGTTTACGAAAATGAAAAACGGCGGTTTTTCCGGCCGTTTTTTGTTTTATAGTAAGCCGTGTTTTGATAAGCGAGGTGCTTTTTTATGTTGGTTCCACTGGCGGACATGGTGCGTCCGAAAAGTTTAGACGAGGTTGTGGGGCAAAAGCATATTCTTGGCAAGGGAAGGTGCTCTATAATTTAATACAGAAAAAAAATGTACCAAATATGATTTTTTACGGGCCGAGCGGCACGGGTAAGACCACGGTCGCCAATATTATTGCAAATTCGACCGGGAAGCGGCTCTATAAGCTCAACGCGACAACGGCCTCGGTCAGTGATATCCGCGCAATCGTGAGCGAGCTTGACAGCTTATTTAATGTAGACGGCGCACTTTTTATATCTTGATGAGATACAGAACTTTAATAAAAAGCAGCAGCAGTCTCTGTTGGAGTTTATTGAAAATGGGAAATTGACGCTAATTGCCTCGACGACGGAAAACCCATACTTTTATATTTATAATGCAATTTTGTCGCGCTCTAACGTATTTGAGTTTAAGGTGGTCGCGCCGGAGGAAATCGCCGCGGCGCTTTCGCGCGCGGCGGGGATTCTGTCGGAGCATATGGGCGGGACAAAAATCACATTTGACGACGGCGTACTCGATTTTATCGCGGGCGTAAGCGGCGGCGATGTGCGCAAGGCGCTTAATACGCTCGAGGTGTGCGCGATGTCGGCCGACCCGGACAAGAAGGGAAACCTGCATGTGACGCTTGCCGGTGCGGAGGAGGCGGCGCAGAAAAAGGCGATGCGCTACGACCGTGACGGCGACAGCCATTACGACATTTTAAGCGCGTTTCAAAAGTCGATTCGCGGCTCCGACCCCGACGCGGCGATTCATTATCTGGCGCGGCTGTTATCGGCAGGGGACCTGATTTCCGCCTGCCGCCGCCTGCTGGTGATTGCGTCAGAGGATATCGGGATGGCGTATCCGCAGGCGGCGGCAATTACGAAGGCGTGCGTCGACTCTGCGCAGCAGCTTGGCCTACCGGAGGCACGGATTCCGCTTGCACAGGCGGTATTATTGCTGGCGACCGCACCGAAAACGAACACGGCGATTTTATCAATCGACGCGGCAATGCGCGATATTGAGACGATGGACGTCGGGGGCGTACCGTCCAACCTACAGGATTCGCACTACAGCGGCGCGGCAAAGCTCGGCCACGGGCAGGGATATTTATACGCGCACAACTTTGAGAACAATTATGTGGTGCAGCAGTACCTGCCGGACAATATCAAAGACAGGGTGTACTATACGCCGGGCAACAACAAAAATGAACGTGCGATTGCGGCGTACTGGGAATCGGTAAAGGAAAAAAATAAAAAAAACGGTTTGGAGCTTCCAAACCGTTTTTTGTTATTTGTACACCATTCGCCCCATTTGTGCGTATAGCCGATTCCCCACACTGCCGGCGGGAACAAAGTCGGGCGTCGACGCATCGGCTAAATACACGCCGCCCGTCACATGCGCTAAGCCGGGCCAAGAAGCATAACCATTTTGAATTGAAGCTGTATTAGCCGGATGTACGGTGCTTTCTAATGACCGCCCCATACGCGGCTTTACATAAACATTTTCAAGCTCAATGCGTGGCGGCGGGGACGATTTCTCGTCGAGCCAAAAGCATGTAGCCGCCCCTTTGCGCCGCTAAACCATTCTTCATCCGCCGTCAAATTGATATTTTTAAGCGGATCGCGCCGTTTCGGTTAAAGTCAGCATTTAAAAACAAGCCTTTGATAGTTGCTGCTGCCGGTCAATTTATCGACACGCAGCTCGGCAACGCCGCCCACACGGCTGTATAATATCGGAATGGTTATGGCCTTCCTTTGGTGTTGATTGCGCCCTGTAGGTTTTCTACGCGGAAGTTTTTCGACCTGTACAATTGTGTTTGGTGCGTCGATTGCAATTGCGTCGCCTTCGTCTTCGTCGTGGCATGTGACTAAAAACGCCCTCAATATGCACAGTACGGCTCGGCGCGCCGTCGAGAATATAAATCGCACGGTGGTCGGACGAGCCCTTTTTCGGTATCCGGATGTGCCCGCCGATGAGTACGACATTGCGGCCGCCCTGTATCCGCCCTGTCTGTTCGCGCGGCTCGTCAGGCAGCTGAATCAAATAGTCTTTTTCGTTGTCGAGCTTTGGCGACCAGCTATCTTTTGTTAAGGTAATAACGGTTGGGTTCACCAGCGCCGGCGGTGCCCACGTCAGCCCGGCGTGCAGCGAAGCGAGCGAAGACTGCACCGCGCCGCACAACGGGCGCGCGCAAAATAAATCCTCCCAAACCATTAGCTTTACGGTTCCGGATTTTGCGGCAGGAGTATCCATACTGATGGTATATGTATGCCGCGCCCGTCCGCAGGGATGGAAATCCGTTCCGCCCGAATCGCAAAGTAGCGTATTATCTTCATATACAGCGAGTGAAATATCGGCTGTTTTTTCACCGTCCGTTGTATTCGCCGCCACAACACACCCCCTCCAGCTTGCCGCCGTTTATTGACAGGCTGCCTTGTATGGATAGGCTCGTGCCGCTTTCCTGTGCGTAGATTGGACCCGCTATAACGGATAACAGCAATATAACGGATGTTATCATAAATATGATGCGAAGTTTGGACACGGTGGTTTCCCCAAGCGCAAGCCTTTTGGCTTGCGTATTTATATCATAAATGTGGCACGCATCGAAGAAAGCGCGTTCCGCACTGCGAAGAGGAGTCACGCTCCGACAGCGATTTCTTCCAAGCGCAAAACTTTGCCTTTGCGTATATTACCATGCGGCCTTTTTTGTGTCAACCGTTCATGAATGAACTCAAAACACTTGCATTTTTATGCCAAAGCAGTATAATTTATTTTGTTATTTCAACAAAACAAACATGTGAGGAGTATTTTTTTCATGGCAGAGTTTCAAGATGTGGTACGATTTTAGACGATATATCCACATGAAAAACTATTCCGGGAGACGGATTGTATATATATCATAAAGGGAAACAGGTTTTCCGGCATCAGTCAGGTATGCTGATGTGGAGGCGAAACGCCTCTTACATCGGACCATCTGTTCTTTTTGTATTCGGCGTCAAAATGATAACCTGTACGGCAGCGCTGCAGCTCTTTGAGCGGGGAAATTTCTGTTGACAGACCCCTGTTTCGGCCTATTTGCCCGAATTTTCGGACATGACTGTGCTGCGCCATATAGACGGAAAGACAGAGCAAGTCAAAGCAAAAAGAACCAAATAACGGTTGGGCAGCTTTTTCTATGACTGCCGGGCTGAATTACGAGCTTGATACGCCGGAGATTCGGGCAGTGCGGGAAAAAAGACGGGCGGCAAGTGCCCAACACAGGAGATTGCGAGGGCGATTGCGCAGCAACCGCTTTCGTTTGAGCCGGGGACACATTGGCAATACAGCTTGTGCCACGACGTACTCGGTGCATTGATAGAAGTAGTGTCTGGGCAGCGGTTTTGGACAGTATTTGCAGGAGCATATTTTTGACCCGCTGGGGATGTGCCGCACGGGGTTTGCCTATGACAGCGCGGTTGAGGCCAAAATGGCGCAACAGTATGAATATAAGGACGAATTAAACCGATATGAGAGTGGAGTTAAAAAACAGGTTCCGGCTCCGGAAGTGAGTATGGCTTGGCGGCGCGGGGCTTATTTCTTGTGCGGACGACTATATTCTGTTTGCAAATGCGCTCTGTAACGGCGGCAGTACGGCGGCGGGAGAACGGATTTTGAGCCGACACGATAGATTTGATGCGTACGAACCACCTTGATGCGGTGGTATGCGCGATTTCGACTGGCCGCATCTTACAGGATACGGATATGGGCTCGGCGCGTACGGACGATGGTGGACCGCGCGCGGGGCGGCTCGCTCAGTCCGGGTGGGGAATTTGCTGGGACGGTGCGGCAGGCGCATATGCGCTGATTGACCCGGAAAACCAGTTGGCTGTGTTTTACATTCAGCACATGTTAAATGGAAAGCACCCTTATATTCACCCGCGCCTGCGCAATATTGTTTATCAGTGTTTATCATAAAAAAGACCCGCATATGCGGGTCTTTTTAAGATGCGCTTTTCGAAGCTTTAGAAGCAGCAGAATTCCTAACAGCACCGCAACGGCGACAATTACACAGTTGAAAATAAGCGTATAGTCGGTCTCTGTCTGCGGCTGCTGCGCTTGCTCTATTTCTACATTGCCGACGGTGAGCCGGTCGGTACCGGCCTGTAAAATTTGCGTCTGATAGGAGGCGATGTCGTATACCGGAGCTTTTGCCGTGTTGTCGCCGCTAAACGCAATCGTAAAGCTCTTGCTGTCACCGCCCGCGAATACAAGGTCGTCCGCGTAATAGCGTACGGTGACGCCGCTGATTGTGATTGGTTTATCGTCGTGATTGTCGATTATGACTTCCAAGACGTCCTCTCCGGACTGTCTGCCGCCAAGCGGCAATGTGTGGTATCTTCGATAGGTTGTGCCGTCAAAGGTGAGACGGTACAGTTCGCGCTGAATGCCGAGCGAACGGACGCTACGCTGGAACATGCTGTCTGTATGCAGGGTAAGCTGCGCAAGCTTTAAATGCTTTAGCCCTTCGATATAAATGTGCGTTTGCCGTTCCTTTTCCTCTGTGCGAAAGGCGGGCGAAAGCTGCTCTACAAAACGGCTCGTTTCCTGTAACAAATCATTGCGCTGCAATTGCACCGACTCAAAAGGTAATTCGCTCTAAATTGTTTGCAAGCCGGAAGCGGTAATGGGTATATTTTTGCGGTGTGTGGAACGTAAGCGATAGCTTTGTGTTACCGTCCACCGCGTAAGCATATCGTCCTGTACGTACTCCCAATGAATCGCGTCGTAGCTGCCGTAAATGGCTACCGGTTTTGCAAAGCCGGTATTTTGCGTTGTAAAGAAAATCGAATCCGCTGCGACGTCGCTGTCCGGCAGAGGCCAAACCCTGTAGTCAAAATAAAACGCGTCGTCCTTTATATACGAATCGATAAATTCCATTGGGTACACGGTTTTGTTTTCTTGAACGGTCTGGTCGCAGGAGCGGATAAAGTACGGCACGGGCTCGCCATTATCATCCATCAGCATAAGATCGGACAAATCCGCGTTCGCATATTGATAAATCTGCGGCGTAAGCCGGACAGATTTATACGCAGCTGTGCCGCTTTTTTTCAACATACGCCGTTATGCGCAGCCGCGGGCCCGGCACAAAAGGGATTAGAAGGGACAGCACGGCGCATACGGCCTTACCGCATCTTTTTTTACGTATCATCTGTATGTTCCTCCTCTGTTTTGCGTTCCAGACGCTTGCTGAAGTATTGGTAGACAAAGGATATGATTAGCAGCGTAATACCGAGTGAAAAGTACGAAACAATCTGATATCCTTTGTAAGCCCAAACAGGTCAATCAAAAACAATTTTGCCACAGCTAAAATGGAAAGCGCTAATCAAACCGCCGCAAAAGCGCATACCGCCGCGCAAATCCGAACACAATCCATGCAAGCGCCGCCACCATATATAAAATACTGAGCGCTGCGCTGGAAAAGGCGAGGTGATATTGTGTAATCAGGTTTTTGTGTCAAAATCAAAAAGCAGATAGCATGAAACGGCGAGCAGGAACCACGCGGCTTTGATTTTTGCTCTAAAACCAAGCACCGCATGAGGTCATAGACTGCGAAACCGACAGCAGGGCAACAAGCGCCAGTATAGCGGTGCCGATTATGGCATATACGGCGGGAACCTGTGTCATGTCACCGACGGGCGAGCCGGTGTGGTTCAGCGCATACAGCCATATAATACCTACGCCGTATTGGAGTGTGGCTATCACCTTGACGCCCATATCGCACAAAATCCGGACACGGGGCAGAAAAATAGGCCAGCACAAAGGTCACAACGATTGCCAGTGCGCGGAGCAGATAGGCCGCGTCGAAAATACCCGGCGCGCAATGAACCTGTACAGAGTGCAACGTGACACTGCAGAGCAGGTAAAGGACGTACAGCCAGAGGTTTATTAACGAACAGTATTTGTACGCCTTCTGAAAGGCAGAAGAAAGCGTCTTTTTTGTAAATAAATGCTGCCAATATGGCGGTACTGCCGAGCGTAACCGCAAGGTATTGATAGGGAAATATATTATAGGAAAAACAGACCGCCCGGTACGTCGATAAGCAGGAAAGCCAAAAGGCAGAGGCCGCCGATGCTAAAACCGCACCTTTGGGAAAAGCTTATCGCCCTTGACAATGCCATATATCGCTAACAAGACCGCTTCCGCGAGCCAGCCGAGCGAGAGCCATGCTTTACCGGAATTGCAGCGGGACGACTAAAATCACGAAAGCCAGCCCGGTCAGGGTTAAAACAACGCCTGTGCGCGCCGTTCACCCTCAATGTTATGCTCGCTCCACCAGCCGAGCAGCAGGTATACGGCCGCGAGCACGACCGCCAGCGCGCCGTTGTACGCCCTCCAGCCCAAAGCTGGCAAAGGTGGCATACAGCAAGATACAGCTAAAAAAGGTATTGAGCGCGAGCAGTACGATATCCGGCTTTGAACGGCAGCTTCTTTTATATGTACCAACGACCGGAATCAGCGTGTAGACAATAAAGGTCATCAAAGAGATAGAGCAGCGTAGCGGCAATTGACAGAGGACCGCCCTGCTCATTGTAGTACAGACTGAACATGCGGACAGAAATGTATGCCGCACCAATGATGTTCAGCGACAGGCCGATAAAAGGAAGCAATCGTCCATTTTTTGAAACGCAATCGTCAGAGCGAGTAGGTTTAAAGGACAAAATAAACCATCGCGCCGTAAACCATCGCACTGCCGGCGCCGATAGAAAACATGGGCAAATAGCCCCCAATGAGAAGCAAACGTTAAAACGACCTGCGCGTGATAGCGTGTTGCAAGGACAAAGGCGACGCCCGTAATTAGCACGCAGAGGAGCAGGGCCGGATACATAGAAAGAATTTGCAGCCCAAATAGCTTACGGCAAGCGCAACATACAGAACGGCAACGCCGCCCGCTGTCAGGCCGAGCGAAAAATATTGGGCTTCTTCCTGTTTAATAGTTCGCCGGCCACAAGCATTACGCTTCCGAGCAGGAACATCGCGATTCCCTTCAGCATAGGGGACAGCTTAAAATAGGTATATTGTGACGCGACGATTACGCCAATGATAATTAAAAGATTCCGAGTTTGTTGAAGATTCAGCCCAATAAACGCCTCAAAATTGTTTTTCTTAACAGAGGCCTTTACGGTTTCGTCCGTAATCTGTTCCGTTTGAGCTTCTCTATTTCCGCACGTGCATGTTCGGAAAAGGCTCCGTGCGCAAATTCAGATCCGCCTGTGCTTTCGTTACCTTTTCATTCAGAAGCAAGGACAGCTCGTCAAGCTTTGTGTACAATTCATCTTTTAAAATCAATATTGTTACTTTTCAATATTTGAGCCATCTGGTCAATTCGTTCTTTTTGCGCTTTTTTTTTTTCGAGCGCGGACAGCCGGTTGCGCTCGCCCTCAATATTCGATTTAAAATAGACGTTCTAATTTGCGCGCGGAAATACTTAAAATGGTAAGCTTTTTCACTATAAAATTTGCTCGAAGAGTGCGTTTTTGAGCGCAGCCTTTTCCTCCTGTGCCGCGCCCAGTTTTTTGCGCAGAGATAAAAGCTCTGTTTCCATCTCTGCGGCCTGTGTTCGCAGATGCTCGTTTTCGCGTATTGTGTCAGAGCGTTCCAATGCGGCGCAGGCTCGTTCCATTTCGTCTATGAGTTCCCGTTGGTGTGCAATAACCGATTTTAACTGCTCCGTCTTATTCATTTTGCCCCCTCCTGATTATAAAATTTTAGAGGTAACACCCTGTTTTTCGAGTCCATTTATCGTATTTTTTCCGGATTGCAATACTTGGTAGAAAGAAAAATTGACACAGAAAAAAGCGACTTTGAGAAATTGACGTGCTATAATAATATCCGTTGTTAAGCTTTATATGCGGCTATGGCGGAATTGGCAGACGCGCATGGTTCAGGTCCATGTGAAAGCAATTTCATGGAGGTTCAAGTCCTCTTAGCCGCACCAAAGCATAGAAAAATCCGAACCCTATACCGATTGGTGATGGGTTCATTTTTTTGTTATATTTTGATTATTCAAACATCAATAAACGAGTTGTAACTGATTGAGAGAAAGATTTATTTCTGCCAGCCGATTCATTTTTATGGCAGTGGTGATATCCGTTTTACTGTAAGAGAAGCGTTTGTAAGCTGGGTCAAATCAAATGTTGCGGCGCCAGTAGACAAAAAGGCTAAATCAACTTGACCGGATAAAAAATTCAATAATACTTCCTTGCAATATAGTGCTTTCAGTTGTAGAAAGTGGGCTATACTGCAATGTGGAGTCGATAAAATTTCCGTCTTGCCGAACTCCTGCGGAAATTGTCTGATTCGGCGTCTCAACCGAGCAATACGGATCATAAAGTCGATTTCATATTCACCCGGGATATATATTTGTAATGCGTTCGGAGCTGACCCAACGTTAAAAGAAGGCATAAAATTATTGAGTTGTATCTGCTCGGTCTGGCCGATGGCTGTGAAATCAAACGATTGAACTATATTAGAATAAAGGCCGCCGAACGTAGTTTCAATTGCCTTATCGTTAATGATATCAACAGTCGCTGGATTATCCGTTAAAAAATATTTAAATTAGGTGATATGAAATTTAAATCCGCACCGTATCGAATGGGTATTGGACCACCGTTTCCATTTTACATAAAATAAAACTTCTCCGGGTTCGAAGGTGCCAGTGGGTCGCCTTGCGGACCACCGGCTCGCCCTGCTCACCCTGCGGGCCAGTGGGCTCCGCACAGACCGGGCTCGCCCCTGCTCACCCCCTGCGGGCCAGTGGGCCTTAGTAAGACCGGGCTCGCCCTGCTCACCCTGTGGGCCAGTGGGCCCCCTGCAGACCGGGCTCGCCCTGCTCACCCTGCGGGCCAGTGGGCCCCTGCGGACCGGGCTCGCCCCTGCTCACCCTGCGGGCCAGTGGGGCCTTGCAGACCGGGCTCGCCCCTCAGTTCTGCACCCTCCCGGGCCAGCGGGGCCCCTGCGGACCGGGCTCGCCCCCTGCTCACCCTGCGGGCCAGTGGGGAACCGGGGTCTCACCTGCGGGCCAGTGGGCCTCAAGACCGGGCTCGCCCTGCTCACCCTGCGGGCCAGTGGGGTCCCCTGGCGGACCGGGCTCGCCTGCTCACCCTGCGGGCCAGTGGGCCCCTTGCGGACGGGTTCGCCCCTGCGGGCCTCCCGGCAGCATCTACAACAGCAATGGGTACAACTATCATTGTGGGGTTGTTTCTAGTTCCACAGCTAATATTGCTATGACATTGATTCATATTAATATCAGTCCTCACTATTATGGATTTTAATTGTAAATACTGGGGAAACAATTGCATACAAATTGCTTTTTATATCAGTTTATGCCGAATAGTGGGAAAGTGTTACTTTCTGATTTGGTATGGATTTTGAAAAGATAATACATACAGTTTTAAAGGTGATTATTTCTTATTAGCTACTTAAAAACCATAACCTTACTAAGTGTTTATTGCCTTGCTTTGCAATAATACTCGAACCAAACGGAAAAGTTTACTTATCCCTTTTTTTATCGTTGAGAAGATAATTACTGTTTGGTTATATTTAACATAATCATATTTTCTCTAATAATAACTCGCACAAGATAAATATAGAATTTAGTTTTCGTTTGGGTAAACGCTTGATACATATATCATTTTAATCATCAATTTATATTTCATAAGAGAGAGCACAGGTCTTTTAGCCTGTGTTTTTTTATATCAAAATATTGATTAATAGTCAAACTTATATTGGATTATATTGATATAAAATAAAATATTACCAAAAAACAAGAAATTAGTATATTATTACAATTTTCGACAAATAATAACAATTTAAAGTGATAAGATAGTCATACGAGTATAAATATACAGAAAATTCGATAGAAATAAATATATTTATATGAATTTTTACAAGAGAAGGGGAAATATTATGAAATCCAGACACAAATACCTATGCTTGATCCTTCCGTTTGTACTGCTGTTTACGACTGCTTTTGCACAGCAGCCTACCGCACCGACTGACGGACAGGATACGGCACAAATTGCGGAGCAGCATCAGCCGGATATCACGGTACAGCCTGAAGCTACGCCGGGGGTTGCGTTAGAGGTAATGCCGGAACAGACGCCCAATCAGACGGCACAGCCGGAAAAAATGGACTCGGGCAGGCATCCGACGACGTACAGGGGGACGCGCCGGAGGAGGAAGAACCGCCGGAAACGAATTCTACTTTGCCGATTAAAACAACTACGATTGCAGCAGGCAATGGACACACCTTATTATTGGTGAAAACGGCACGGTTTTGCTGCGGGGCGCGGCTCACACGGACAGCTCGGCAACGGTACACGCGGCGCTAACAGCGCAGTTCCGGTTCAGGTCAAGCGATGCGTCGGGGAAGGTTTTTTTCGGATGCAGCAGCCGGAAGCCGGCTTTTTGTTCAGCCTTTGCCCTAAAAACGATGGCACGCTTTGGACTTGGGGCTGCGCGACAGGGTTTATGGCGTCCAGCGGGAGAGCAGCCATAGCGATGTACCGATTCAGGTTAGGAAGGCAAATGGTACGCCGCTGACCAACATTGTTGAAATTTCAGCAAAGCGGGAGCATTGGCTTGCACTGGCGAGTGACGGTATGGTCTGGGCTTGGGGAGCAAACGCCTATGGCCAGCTTGAAACGGCACGACTGACAATTCCCATGCATATGCCGTTCAGGTTTGTACCAGCAGCGGGGTTCCGTTAACCGGCGTAACGGGGATTTCCGCCGGGGCTTACCACTCTATGGCGGTCAAAGGCGACGGAACCGTATGGACTTGGGGACGCGGCGACAGCTACCAGCTGTGCCAATACTTGACAGACCCCTGCTTATACGCGACTCGGGCAAATATTTATTTTGATGTTGTAGAGGTTTCGGCCGGAGAATTTCACTCTATGGTACTGAAAACGATGGAACAGTTTGGTGCTGGGGTAAAACCAATACGGACAGCTCGGTGATGGAACGCGTGAAACGTCGAGTTTTGAAGTACAGGCAAAAGGTGTATACGACTACATTGCAACTGCAATTGAAGCAGGCGACGGATATAGTATGGCACTTATTTTGGGAGGCAGTATTTACGCATGGGGTCACAACTATGCGTATCAACTCGGCGACGGGACGCAGCAGAGTAAAAATATACCTGCACCCCTTGCCCCATTCAAAGTGGCTTTGACTATCAATTTGGAGTGGAAGAGGTTTCATGCGGCAACAGCGTGACGCTCGCAAGAATCTATGGGCATGTATATGCATGGGGTACGAATACATACGGCGAGTTCGGAAACGGTACGACTGGGAATTATTCCGAATGGCCGATTTCGGCTTTCACCGCAACAACGGGCGATACCACGCCGGGAGAGGCGGAGTATCAATGCGCAAACAGGGCAGGAATACACCATAACGGCGACGGCGTCGGGTATTACGGCGCAGGAAGCCACCTTCCAATTAATTTATGATGCAACAAAGCTGGAACTGACAGACTTTATGCTTCAGCGTTATGAAAACGGTCACGGGGCCGGGGCGTATACGGAAATCTTACAGTCCAGTCGGCCGAGCCCGGCAAAGGTCGTTTTTTCCTGAATACCACAATACCGGAGGGGCTTACGTTGTCGGGTCTTCTGAGCAAGATTAAATTTACTGCGGTATCGGACGGTCAGACGGCAGTAGAGCTGAAAACAATATAGGGGAAATTCGTATGTTTCGAGGGAAAAACAAAAAAGGATTATTTCCGTCATTCTCACAGTGACGCTGCTCTCCGCCGCTGCCGCGACGGTGACCGGCGTGGGCGCGCTGACTGTTAAAAGCCTCAACGATGCGGTTACGAGGAGCATCAGGCCAATGAAGCGGATCGGAATATGGCGCAAAATATTTCCGATGTGACGGGTGTTTTCGACAGCTACGCTTTAAAAAATGAAAACAGACAATAATTCATGGAATGATGTATTGCAGGAAATACAGGACCGCGGTGTGGCGAATACACAGGATATGACGGATGAGGAGCTTGCGGCGTTTACTGCGACGCAAGACGCGGAGGATGTGAAAACGGTGACTGCGCTGGCACAGAGGGTTATCTTCAACCTACGTGAGATTACGGCAAAGCAATCAGCGCAGGAGATTCAAAAACAGGCGGTGGTGGCGGAACCGGGCAAGACAGAGCCGGAGGACGAGCATGACTTTGAAACGCTTGCGACGCGGTTTCAGAAAAACAGGTCTGTCTCATCTGACGCTCGCGCTGTGCAAGCAGTTTGGATCTTTTGAACAGACAATGGATGAATACTTATACAGCCTCCAAATTGAGGTTGATTTTGCGCTGTGCCTGCAAGATGCGGACGAATATGAGAAGCAGGTAGCCAAAAAGGGCGCGGAGCTGCTTCGCAGTGATGCAATTACGGTCTCTTTGATCGAGCAAACAATGTTGGAGCTGCTTAATTCGAAGAAAGAAGAAAGCCAAGAGAAGGAGCAGGGGCCGGCTGAAGCGCAATGCCGGATGTGCAGCCCGGCAGCAACGAGGTTTTACCAACGACGACAAGCCGGGCTATGAGGTAGAAAAACCGTCTGTACCGATGGTCAATCCCCAACCGGAGCTACCGTCTGCGGGGGTTGATATTTATAATGAAATTGACCAAATCAACAAAAAAAGCGTTATGCCATATTGAGGGGGAGCAGAGTATGAAGAATTGGATGGGAAGACTAAAACGGAGCAAAAGGCGAAAACAGTACTTTTGATTGCTGTATTATGTGTCTTTGTGATAAATGGGGTTGTACTTGCTTCTGCTGATTTTGCACAGGAAGCAATTGAAAGTATTGGAGAAAGTATCATGTCTGTTTTTGATGGCGGCAAGACAGCGGCGCAAAAGGCGGATGAAAAATATTTAAAAGAGCAGGAAAAGGCAGCAAAGCAGGAAGAAAAGGCGGCAATGGACGGTATTGCAGTCGACGGTGCGGTCAAAGAAAAACTGAATCAGGGCAAAAGATAGAGAATGGATACCGGAAGGTGATGGCGCAAAAGGCTGTCCCCGCGACGCAGAAAGCAAAAGCTGACCAGTATCTGATAAACAGCTATGATCCGGAGCCGGTTTTAATCTTATTCGACTATTTGCACGACAATTTTTTTACGTTCGCCGATTTAGACCAAGCGCTTGCGCGCTATGGGAACGGGGAAAAAATTGAAGATATCCTACAAAGCTATATTGATATCCAAGACCAGATTCAGCCGCGCGACTACCCGCACGAAGAAATCGAGCGGCTCGTGACAACGCCGGGCTTGTCGATAGAGGATACTGCGATTGCAGAGATTTTAGACGCACACGGCAGCGCGCCGTTTTTCGATGTAATTGATGCCCGATTGCGGGCGAGGATTGGGGAAACGCTTGCCGCGCGTTATAACCTGATGAATGGCAGCGCGAAGGTGCAGAGCGTTACCGTGGCAGTAAACGAGGTTGAGGCATGTCAGGAAGCGACCGGCCTATCGAAAGAGCAGGCTTATAAAAAGGTTGTTGAGGCGAAGAAAGCGGGCGTTGAGTCAGAGCAGATTGCCGATTTTGCAAAGTCGGGCAAAAGTATGGGAGTGGCTATGAAGGAAAAGCCGAGAAAAAGCTACTGGATAAATAGGGGGACTATGATGAAAAGGATTTCTTAGGCGTTGCCGCCGTAGCGGCGGTTTTGTTGTTTTGTTTCATGCCTGCGGCGTCCGCGGAATCGTTGAGGAATGTATCAACAACTTGGTGCTGCCAAAGCAGCGGTATAATATCGAATTAAACCAGTCGTATGAGATGAACAATTATACCGACGGGTCGATTAACCCGCAGACGGGCGAGTTTGTCCTGCGGCAGACGGACTATACCTTAAAGGGCGCAATGGGCTCGACCTCGAGCTCGACCAGAATTTACAGAAGCGGCCAGGGGTCGCAAATATGATGTATGTGGAGAAGCTAGGGGGAGTGCTGGTCGGGCGTGAGACCCCAGCTGGTACAACACGACCTCGATGGCGTTTATGAAAGCCGGTACTGCCTCGGCGCGGGATGGCGCTCAGCTTCCCGACGATAGAGGTGATTGATTCCCTGTCAGACAAGACAACCTACCGTTATTTGCATACGGATACCCGGCGCGGTGTATCGTCTGCTCGACCCGGTCAAGGTTGACGGGGTTGATACCTTAAGATAGAAAACCACCACGTCGATGATATGGTGGTAATGGCATATGACGACAGCTTCCCAGAAGCCTCGGAAACACCGCAGTACATGCTCGTAGAAAAGGACGGAAAACGGACGTATTTCGGCGGCTGGGATGATGCGCAAGGCAGAATTCTCGGCATTAAAGACCGATACGGCAATACGATCAAATTTGAGTATAAGGGTTATAGTTACAGGGCAGAAGATGACCCGATACACGAGATGACATATAATATTACATATGACTTAAATCAGCAAAATTACGGATTAAGTAGGGCGTGAAATCCACATTGATTATAAATGGATGAGGAGTGTCATTCATCAAGCCCGGATTTGCAGCATAAATTTGATGTAACAGTCACGCTGCCGGATGGACAAATGATTGTTTACAACAAATCGAGTATGCGCCACAGCGGCGAGCTTGGCAATAGTACACGCCAGCGAATGGACGGCGTATACATCGTTGTCCGACGCGACACAATACGGCGTCAATGGAAATTATGGGGAGATGAAGTATCAGTATGGTTACGAAAGTGCGCCGTGCCGGTTCAGTGCGACCGACAAAGACGAAATGAGCAGCGGAAGAGGCAATCTGTGGAAAACATTAATTTTATTGCGTTTGGTGAGTCAAACAAGGGTAAAGCGATTGAGTACCAATATACAATTAAACGGTTTGGAGACAGCGGAAGTCTGGAAAGCCGCAGAGGTTATGCTGTGAAAGACTTGTTGCTGAACAACTATACGATTGAAATAGTTCCCTATCATATTTATTCGGATGGAATCTACAACAGCGCGACATACGAAGGGACCGAGATAAACGCGGATTACTACAATTATAGCGTTCAGACCTTAAATATAATAAAATCCCTTTATACGAGGGATTTGAGACAGTAAAATGTATGGACAAGGTCATTGATATGTCCGAACATAACCCGTGGACATGTTCAACTACGGAAGGGTATGGCAGCGAACACAGTATTTATAATAATTCTACAGATTCTCGATACAAAACGGGAGGGAAAATCAAGGTAGGCGACTTTAACTCCTATCAGGTTGATTTAGTCGCAAAGCTGAAGGAAGGCAGCACGGGAGACAGCACGCTCAAGATTGATTTTATAAGGAGGATGGCACCGTAGTCTATGAAGAAGTGCCGCTTGTTCCCGGAGAGGATTGGAAGAGATTTTCTTTCAAACCATATGTCGAGTTCAACTATATTTCGTTGGAGTTTGATCCGCAGGGCGATACAGTGTATATTGACGATATTTTAGCCGGGTGCGGATATGAAACATGGGTTGAAAAAGTAAATCATACAACCTATTCGGGAGACTATTACTATTATTCCTATAGAAACTTACTAAAGAGCACATCAAAAAGTAATGATGCCACCGACTTTTACTACCAAAAATTATACATATAACGAGCGCGAACAGGTGAAAAAGGTTGTTACTACAATTAGTCAATATTATTATGATATTGATAAGGGCTATGATAGTGACAAAAGCCGAGCTATACGACAGAGCAGCTCTATTCTTACGATGACTATGGCAACCTTTTTATACTACAGCGGGCCGGAGTATAACGGCGGACATGTCGAGTATACGTATGCGCCGCCGAAAAGTACCATACGGTAACCTCGAAGGTGGAAAAAAGACGCAGACGGCCCGTTTTGACGCAGGCAAATTACACGGTTGACAATAATGGAAACATTACAACGGAACAGCGGCAATTTGCGGAGGAGGACGACGGGCCGGCGTATCTGCATACGACATACACCTATGATACCTATGGAAACCCGCTGAGTAAGGCGCGCAACAATTATGATAACGGGGATTACACTTCCGAATATTATGAGTATGGCGCAATTGATGCAGAACATCCGGACGGCGGCCTGTATTTGACAAAAAATATAGCGGCAGCAACCTGTGCCCGGTATGGTACACATACGATTTTGATACGGGGCTTTACGAGCGAAAAATGAATGAATAACGGTGTGGCGGACATTGTAAATCGTATCAATACGATACAAAGTACCGTCTTATTAAGATGTCGGAAAACAGAGGAGACACCATCTACCGCTATGCACCGAAGGGCTGGGCGTCCGTTCAGGGGAACGTGGAGCGGAATCAAATTGTAGAGATAGAGACACCACAGGACCATGTCTTTTATGTCTATGATATTTATGGTTACCTGCTCGACTGTCGGGATATGGAGACGCAGGAACTGCGCTATGGGTACCGGTATGATAAGCGTCACAATATGATTCAGGAGACAGACGCAAACGGCAAGCAAACAACCTCCATAATTATGATCGGCTTGACCGCCTGAAACGCAAGACCTATCCGGACGGCAGCTATACAAACATCGTATACGGTGATAAGAAAATCGGTTTGAGATGTATGGAGCAATTTTAACGCGACAATAACGAATGAAAAACGGCGCCGAAACAACATATTACCTCGACGCGGGCGAGCGGATTTTAGCGACGGAGACCTCCCCGGATGGCCAGGAGTATTTATGCGGTGCGCAGTGAATACGACGCGTTGGGCCGCAAAGTGAAAACGACCGATGCGCGCGGTAGTGAAACCTCGTTTGAATATGACATGCTCGGGCGGCTAACGAAAAAGACTGACGCGTTAGGCGGCGTTACGAGCTATGCATATAACGGTAACGATAAAGTGGTGCGAAAAATGGAGCCGGGCAATAAGCGGACGGAGTATTCATATGATTCTGCTGGGCGCTTGACTGGAGAAAACTCTACGATACTGCGGATCCTAAGCGTCGCCAGGTAAAGCAAACAACATATAATAATTGTAATGAAATTACAGATAAGCGTATTATATATATAACGCCTTTCTGGCATGATGGATATGAGGACGAGATTTATTCTTATGATCAGGATATTACCTATAATTATAATGCACAAAAAACAGAGTTTCCAGCAAGATAGAGGAAGACGGAGGAGCGACCCGGACGACCCACTATACATATGACTATAACGGTAATATCACCTATGAAAAAATGTACGCCGACGCAAATCAGACAGGATATATTTCAAAATACAGCACGTATGACAACCAAAACCGAAAAACGTGGCAGATCAACAGCGCTGCTATGACGGGCAGGCGTGCGGCACACAGTGGATCGCGTATTTTTTTTACGACAATATGAACCATGTTACCGAGACACGCGAATACAAGGGCGACCCGTCCTCAGAAGAGGTAGAAGCCGAGTATCTTGCAACGCGCTGCGAGTATGACGACCGCTACCGGCTAACCAAAAGACCGAGCCGTCCGGCGTTTCGACGCTGTATGAGTACGACGCTGTAGGCAATGTCACGAAGCAGACCTTATCGGCGGGTAATACGCAATATAGTACGACAAGCCAATATGACGGCTTAAACCGGCTTATCAGTACAACAAATGCGCTCAATGAAACGACACGCTACAGCTATGACGCAAATGGCAATAAAACGGCAACCGTGGATGCGCGTTACGTGTCCCAGCCGCTCGACGCCGCGCCGTCGATTCGGACAGAGTACGACGCTCTGAATCGACCGGTCAAAAAGGTGCTCTACGAAAACGGCATTAGCACGGTGGCGGAAGCACGCGAGTACGACGGGCGAGGCAACATAACGAAGTTGATGAACGGTGAAGGCTACGCAGATGGGCAGGCCGGAACAGTGATGACATATGACTTTGCAGACAATATGATTACGCTTGCAACGCCGGAGGCCGCTGCGGCGGGTAAAATCAGCAAACGGCTATATTATGATTCACTCAAGCAGAAGTCAGCGGAAACTGTATACAAGAACGAGACAGATACAGGGGCACATACGAGTTGGTCCTATGAGTTTGGAAAGGTATCTGCTATCTACGGCGGGGGATATCCGGGAATACCATCGCCGTGATCGAACAGGACAGCTGTATGAAGAAATCACGGATAAAAACGGCAATGTGACAAAATATATAAATCCTTATACGGCACGCCGTACAAGACGGAGTACCGGACGGTACGACTGAAACGGTCGACTATGATTGGTACTTAGGTCTTGCGCTCGCTGTAACGGACCGCAAAGGGCGCAAGCGCAAATACAAGTATAACAATGCAAAGCAGGTAACGGAGGAAAGCTTCTGCTACGATACGGACGAGGACGGCACAGAGTATAACAGCGTTGTGGCTTACACATACGATAACTTTGGCAACCTATTAGCGCAGAGGCTGTATCAAAAGCATGGAACTGCAACAGAGGACCAAAACAGTTCACGACCTATACGTATGACGCGCTTTTCCGCGTAACGAGCTTAACCAAAGAGAGCGATTATGGGAAATGGTACGAGTACGACGCTGCGGGAATTTGCGCATGAACGGCAGCGCGTGTCCCAAAGCGAGTATGACAAATATTATTACAATTACGATGCTTTCGGACGGAAAACGGAAGAATCGGTGATGCTGGAGAAACGTAAAAACGGCGCACACCGATTCGACAGATACCGAGCTGTAAACGACGGCTTATGTCTATGACAAAAGCGGTAATGTTAAGTCAAAGACAGACCCGCTGGGTAATATGACGCAGTATAGCTACGACGCAGCAGGCCGTCTTATTAAGGAAACGTCGCCGTCCGGGCGCTAGCAACCCAGTACAGCTATGACTATGCGGGCAATTTGGCACAGGCGACCAATGCGATTGGCGGCTATACGAAGTATGAATACGATTCTCTTATGCGCGTTAGTGCGAAAAAGACGAATCCGGTCAATGAATCGGGCGGCGAACTGACATGGACGTACGGCTACGATGCAGTGGGCAACCTTATTTCTGAGCAGACGCCGGCGATGGTGCTCGCGGGCGCAGAGGCGGATAAAAGACGACGCATACCTATGATAACATGAACCGCCGCACAGCGACCTACAATGCGGACGGACAGCTGCTTAATGCGTATAAATATGACGCGGCGGACAATGTTATAAAACCGCCGACGGCCTGCACGCCGCGAGTGCGGGGGAAATCGACACCGCGGCGGGAGTAGTCTATACCTATGATGTGTTTGACCGTGTTACAAGCGAAACGGACGCGGCGGGCAACACAAAGCACTATACATATAGCCTGCGCGGCGACTTAACAAGCGAAACGGACGCGCGCGGCAATACGACGAATTATACCTATCAGTATGATGCGACTTATAAACGGATTACGGCCCAGTACCCAGACGGCGGACAGGTCAGCAGCCTTTATGACAATAAAGGAAGAGTCATAACAAAGACGGTCAAGCAGAGCAATTCTGTGACCCAGACGGAAACGTATACCTACACGCCGTTTGACACCGTCTATACAGTCACGGATGCGGCGGGCAATGTGACGACGACGCTTTGCGACGGTACGGGCAAGCCGACCTATGTGACGGATGCGCGCGGTAATGAAACACAGTATAAGTATAATGCGGATGGACTGATAAAAGAAGTACGAGGACCGATTGCGGTAACCCTTTATACGTATGACGGTGTAGGAAATGTGGTCGAAGTCCTTGAAGAAAGCGGCGAAGGGGCGGAAAATAAGGTTACGACCTATGTATACCTGCCGGGCGGACAGGCAGCATCTGTGTCGATTAATGAAGGGCGGCGCACGGAATATAGCTACGATAATGCGGGTAATCTCGTACTGCAAAAACACTGCGGACGGTGGATACATATGATGTGACTTCATATACATACGATATCTACGGCCGTATGCTGACAGCAACACAGCAGATGACACTGAGCGGCGCTGCGGGCACAACGCCTGCTGTGACGAGCTATACCTACAACGTTATGGGCATGAAGACGTCGAGACAACGCCGCGGGCGGCAAATGCGGCCTATGACGGGCAATATACGACTTCTTATGCATATGATACAGTAGGGAGGCTCTCGCAGGTCAGCCGAAAATACGAAAACGGCGCGGCAAATCAGACAGTTACGACCCAGTATACCTACGATGCGGCCGGCAATCAGGTGTCTGTGACGGATGAAGCAGACCGCGAAACAACGTATACCTACGATTCTATGAACCGTGTGGCCTCTGTCACAAATGCGCTGAACGAGACGACCTCGTACAGCTACGACCTTGCGGGCAACCGTATACAGGAAGCAAGGCCGAACGGAACTTGGACATACGAGTTCGATGTCATGAACCGGCTGAGCGTAACGAAAAAATCCGGACGGTACGGTTGTGCAGAAACTGCTCTACGACGCGAACGGCAATGTCATTAAGCAGATTGATGCGAACGGCTATGCATCAGGCCTGACAGACAATACGCGCTATGGCACGACATATACATATAATGAGGAGAACTTAGTAGAACAGATTACTACGCCGGAGGGAAACACGACGACGTATACCTATACAGCACGTGGCGATGTAAGGTCTGTTACGGACGGCACAGGCGGAGTGACATCTTATATTTACTATACAGATGAGGTTACGCATGTTATAGATCCGCTCGGCAATATGACCCAATACAGCTATGACCTCGCGGGGAACCGCACATGGGTAAGAGACCCGCTCGGCAATGTGACGACGTATGAGTATGGGGCGTTTGGGTTGTTGTTGTCTATGACGGACCCATTGAATCGCAGTATTGCATATGAATATGATACAGAGGGTAATTTGGTCAAGACGACGGACAAGGCCGGACGTGAAACGGCATACAGCTATGACAACCGCGGCTGCCTCACAGCAAAATCGTCAGGCGGGCAGAGCGTTTTCCTACAGCTATGACACAATGGGCAACCGTATTTCTATGACGGACAGTACGGGTACGTATACCTATACGTATGACGCGCTGGACCGTGTGACCCACAGGCCAAAGACGGTAGTACGCAGGTGTCGTACGGCTACGATACGGCGGGCAATATGACGCAGGTGGGCTATAATGGAATGACAGTGGCCTATACGTATGATAACCAAAACCGTATGACAGCCGTTTCGGGCGGCGGCGCGAGCGCAAGCTACACCTATGATAACAACGGAAATGTAACGGCGGTGAGCTATGGCGGCGGCACAGTACGAGAGACGCGGCAGTATAACAAAGATAATGCGGTTAAAAGGATTGACAATATTACGGCGGATGGAACCGCGACGTACCAGTACACGTATGACGGTGCGGGGCGTGTTGCGACGAAGACCGACCCATACGGGACAACGAGCTACAATTACGATGCGGCGGGCCGCCTGCGTTGAAGGTGACGATGCCGGGTGCTGTGACGGATTATACGTATGACGGCGTGGGTAACCGCATCAGTATGACGCAGACGAGCACATCTGCTAAAACGTATCACGATGTGCAGACGAATGAGGACATTGCATATAATAGTGCTGTGACAAATTATACCTATAATGCGGCAAATGAGCTTGCAAATACGGATAAGGCGTTGTATAATGAAAGCGTAGTAAGACTGGTAGAGAATACCACCTACAGCTATGACCCGAACGGCAATTTGTATTCAAGCGTCGTGTCGATGATGCGCACTGGTACGGCGGAAGCCGCGCTGGAAGCTTGGGACAGCCGACAACGGCCTTGTTACGATGACGCAAAACGAGGTATGACGTTTGGAACCAGCTTGTGAAGACGAGCGTAACAAAGGAGGGCAAACGTCAGAGGTGGCCCTATACCTATAATGGCGACGGTATCCGTACGAGCCGGACAGTGACCGCGGGCGATACTGTGAAGACGGTAGGCTGCGTAACGAGCGGCGGCATGGTGCTCGCGCAGACGGGCGACGAGACGGCGGCGTATGTGCGCGGCTTGGGCTATGTGGCAAAGATTGGTGTGTCCAACGACGTGCATTACTACCAGTACAATGGCCACGGCGACGTAGTACAGGTGGCGAGCGGCACAAACGGCGCGGTAGAAAAACCGTTACGACTATGACGCGTTTGGCGAGGCAATCTTAACAGTCGAGGAAACGGCAAACGAGATACGTTACAGTGGCGAGTTTTACGACGAAGCGGCCGGGCTGTACTATCTGCGGGCGCGTTACTACGACCCGGTGACGGCGCGGTTCACGCAGGAGGACACCTACCGCGGCGACGTGATGGATGTGCGCAGTTTGAATTTGTATGCGTATTGTTACAATGACCCGGTAAATTATGTGGACCCGAGCGGGCATGACGCGGAAAGCAATATCAATTCTGCATTTAACGCATGGCGCGGCGGATATATTACATATGAACAGTATGCTGAGAATGTACGGCTAAACGGCGGTGTGCCGGTTTAGTTCTTCTTGGCAGCCGCCGCCGAAAGAGGAATGGCACGACCCTGTTTCGCTTATGCCGCCGTCTACTCCGGAGGAAACACTGGGTTCTTACAAGCCAGAGGATAATGTTGTAATCAATTCAATGGCACCAATTGGAATCAACGCGGAGGGACCGGAAATGTAATTGACCGGAGTGACGCGCGAGCTCTGTTACGAACAATAAAAATTGGAGCAGTAAGCAATGGGTTGTGGGCGAAGGCTACAGCACTTCATCTTTGATGTTATAGTAAAGCGAAGTCTATGCGGATGAACAATATGGGATAAACTCTCTGTATGACTTATATTTACTGTATAATAACGGCGAAATTGATGAAGAAGAACGGGAGCAGCTGCTGGAGAAGATGATTGCGAAAGGTATTTCGTTAGAATTAGTTGCTTCTTATGTAGAAAGCAGATCGGCCAATATACGTTTTGTCAACAGTCAAGGCTCACTCAATATGCGCACAGGACCGGGCACAGGCAACGCGGTAATTACTAGTATAGAAAGTGGCGCGGAGGTAATTTTACTGGAAATAAGACTTCCAAAATGATTGACGGGCATTATTGGGCAGAAGTGACATATAATGGCACTACAGGCTGGGTTGCTGCAACCTATTTAGCTTACGAACACCCCTGATACTCGCGAGGCATGGGTTGCTGTGGGTACACATGACATTGTAACTTTTGGAATTAATTTGGCCGCACATCATTCAGCTACAATTATATTCGCCGATCCGAACAGCCAACTTGTTAAAGACAATTCTTCATTGTTTGTAAATAGTACTGAAATAAACGGAGTAAGTTGAAGTACGGGAACATTAGGGGCGGCTTCGGATAATGGCGGTCCGGGCGGAAATTTAAAAGCGGCTTCTAATCGAGCTAGCGATGTTGCAATAATTAAAGATACAGTTACAGGAGCAGAGTGGCAGAGTGTTTATGCTTCTTATCAGAGTATTTTGTCCTTTAATAGACCTTAATAATAACTATATAAAATATCATAAATGGAGGCGTAGCCTATTCAGCAAACACTTGGCCAGACGAGAACAAATGGAATTCGAATTTTACACATATTCGCCGTTAACTTACGCTGGAATTATACCTCCAAGCTTTTCAGACAGTATATACGGAGGCTATCCGGGGTGGAATCAATTGTCCTCAGAAATATGTTTGATTAGGGGGCAGATACATGAAAAAATAATCATATGGTTTATTACTGGTGCGGTAGTGATTGGATTAGGCTTTAATTATTTTAAGCTATCTGACAAATCCCTTGCGAAGGCCGGAAGCGACAGATAAGAGGATATACTAGAAATTACGCCAATTGGAACAAGTATGGAGGATGTGATTAAGATTATTGAAAACAATAAAAAATGGGAAGCTCCTCGTATATTTAATGAGTGTGGTGTTCTCATATGCGGATCTAGGTTGGCCCTAGCAAACCTGATGATCTCGCTTTTAGGCAAAATAACTGTTATAGGAGAAAAAATCAATAAGGACTATTATTGGAAGATATCGCTGCTTTTTCAAGTTTTGTTGATGTACATTGGGCGTTGATGAAAATGCAAAATTGATTGATATTTTTATACAAAAAAGATTCAATCAGTCTATAGTTTTATGCTACTACGACCCGGTGACGGCGCGGTTCACGCAGGAGGACACCTACCGCGGCGACGTGATGGATGCGCAGCTTGAATTTGTATGCATACTGTTACAATGATCCGGTGAATTTTGTGCGCCGACATGAAGTACAACGACTTCATGGCGCCCGACAAGCGCCCTACGGTGGCGGATATAGGTCATTTCCTGAAAGCGAATATTATGCAATTCAATTAATATTTGCTATTTTATCGAAAAATTTATGCACCTTGCGGTTCGCAAGAGCGGAACGCCTCGCGCAATCCGGTAAACTCCTATCTGGTTTAAGTCTAAACTATAAAGACACATGGCAACGCAAAAAGAAGACGGCCGACGTCGATTATTCGATGCAGGAGAAGATCATGGCGCTCTATGAGTTGGCAGAAGATCGACAGCAAGATCGACGAAAATCAACAAGGTGAAAGGCGAACTGCCTCTCGAGGTTCAGGACCCGAGGATGAGATGGCCGGGATGAAGACCCGCATCGAAACATCAACGCCGAGATCGAGGAGCTGAACACGCTGACCAAGCAACGCAAGCGCGAGGTGGACCAGGCTAAAAATTATGATTTGGCAACTACAAGCAATACGTAACTGAACGAAGCACCGA
>VOFG01000952.1_pt1 | contig 46800 bp, 68 predicted proteins | sample 5384171 | NCBI WGS metagenome assembly VOFG01 (sample SAMN12384726, study PRJNA508395) | human gut metagenome | isolation source: healthy gut F | host: Homo sapiens
ACGGCTCGTTTTCAATCAGGGCTGTTCGGATTTCTCCAAACTGTTCATTCTTGAAGACTTCGATTTTGTTATCCATGATTGACTTCCTTTCCGGCAGCAGATGTGCCACTTTGGTTTTTGAGGGTAGAAACGGGATTGCAGCAGTAGGGACACTCTGCAAATACGCAGGACTGATATTTCCAGAAGGGGCGATGAAAGCGGCAGCTTCGGCACTCAGGGAGAATGCCATCCGCGCCGCTGTCAAAATGCTCAAAGCCGGGTGTGGTCTGCATCAGCAATTCGAGTGCTTGCAGATCACCGGCTGTCATGCGTTTCATGCTTAAAAACTCCTTTCCTTCGCCGCATCGCCAGCAAATACTCCGGCTTTTTGGGCAACAAAAAAAGAGGGTTTGCTTCTTACTCCAAATTGGAGAAGAAACAAACCCTCTTCGTTTACGATGTAGTTCAGATGATTTCTCGGATGGTATGAATGATACCGAGCAGCAGCCCGATGAAGAAGGCGAGTCCTCCGATGAGACCGCCTATGATTAAGTTCAATGCGAAGATGCCGACTGAGCCGGAGATACCGTAACCGCTGGGAACGAGCCAGAGGCACATCCTCCGGATGCCGAACGGTAATCCAACGCAGATCCACATAAGGAAGTAGTCGCATACGCCGTCAGGCATATAGATCAGGTCATTCAAAATCGCAGAGAAGTTCGTCATGCGGACAGCGACTTCCTGCTCCATGAGGGCATTAGCGATACAACCGGCAAAATAGCTTTTTCCTGTGCCGACCTTGCCCCATAGCAGATAGCCGATATTTTCCTCGCGCATGATTTCCCAATGCTCCACATAGAAGTGTGCAATCTCCATTTGCGGGCATTTCCCGTTGTCGTTGGCGAAAGTCCATTCCTGCATGGTAGGATTGGTAAATCCCCGGCGTTTCAAGTCCTCCACGGTGTCAAGGTGCTTTCTGCGCTGTTCGGCGGCTTCACGCTCCAAACGCTGGGCTTTCTGGCAGTCACATTCTGCCGGGTGGCGGTCACGCCCAAACAAGGCGGCTTGCTTTTCCGGGAAGTAGGCTTCTTTCGGAGTGTGACACTTGCCGTAAACAGATTACTCATAAGCTCTCGCCCTCCTTGCAGGTGTATTCGGGTATGCCCTGTTTCGGGGCAGCCTTTGCGGTATCGTCTGCCGCCCATCTGCGAATAGTGGCGGCGTGGTTTTTATATTTCTTGCCCGTGGACGCGATATAGCCGGAAAGCCGCTCAATGTAGTACGCCCATTTTTCGGGCAGCTCCGCTTGCAGTTCGGAAAGCTCCGTATCAGTCAGAAATACATTCTCATATCTGCCATAGCTGCGGGCGAGGGCTTGTCCCTTTAACTCTTCCCTCTTTTTCTAACTCTATATCTATCTCTTTCTTTATCTCTATCTCTGGTGGACGAATGTCGGACAAATGTCCGCCATTTGTCCGCGGCGGCAAAAGTGCCTTATTTTCAAGCCTTGCGGCGCGTTTCCGTTCCGCTTCGGTAGAGGATTGACCGATCATCAGCTCGATGTCGGTCATATAAAGTAGCCCGCAGTCAAGCTGCTCCACAAGCCCTAACTGCTGGAAGATGGCTAATGCCCGTTCCACCGTCCCGATTTGGTGACGGGTCAGCGTGGCTATCATCTGGGCGGTATAGGGGATATGCTCGTCAAGCTGCAATCTGCCGCCATTTTTCAGCGATTTTAAGTACAGCTTCAAGAGGATATTGGAATACAAAATCCCGTCTTTCATGTCCTCCAACAGCACAATGGAATCGCTGTCGAAGAAGTTTTCTTTCAGTTTGAGGTAGTAATATTTGCGGTTATCTGCCATTGGCGGTGTCCTCCCTGTGTTTCCATCTCTTAGAGAAATACCGGGGGCAGAGGACGATAATCGCCCGGAAGCTCTGCTTGCAGCCGTGTGTGCAGCCCCGGCAAAGGTCATTGTAGGTAATACGGTTTCGGTGGTTGAGGAAAAAGCTCCATTCCAACCGCCGCTTTTTGCTCATACGTGGCATTTCTCGCTCCTTTCTGCCGTTTCCGCTGGTATAAGCGGATAGGTCGGTAAAAATGTAGTTTCTCGGTGTCATTTTCGGGGATTTCCTGCGCTGTGCGCCCCGTTTCAAAGGTGGGCAGTATTGCGGATAGGGTGCAGGGCATATCCCGTTTTGGTATCGTTTCGGGGCGGTTTTTAACGCTCATGTTCGTGCTTTTTCTCTCTGTCTTTCTCGCCTTGCAGGATTTGAAAAAGATTGCTTTTCACGGTATGCAGCTCCTTGACACGGGCTTTTTTCTCCCGGTATTCGTTGTAATGGGCGTTCTTTTCGGCGGTAAGCTGCTCGATTTCCGCTTGCAGGGCTTTATGGCTTGGCAGCTTGGAAACGCCATGCGCCCGAAAATAACGGGTGGCTGCGTCCGCTATGATAAAATCGCTTTCGTGCCGTTCCCGATAGGTGCTGCGGGCTTTCTCCGTTTTCTGTGCTTTCAGACCGTCACGGGCAGGCTTGGTCTTGGCATAGGCAAGCACCTGTGTCTGAAGCTCCTTTTTCTCCCGGATAGCAGCGTAAATCCGCATTGGCAGATACCAGGGCTGCGTCCAGCTCCTCCGGCGAATAGCCGTACTGCCCGTAGGCGGCAACGGTAGCCGCCATTTGTTTCAGATTGTGGACTGCCGCCCAGCGGTCATAGCCCGCGCCCTTTCCCTCCGCTCGCTTCGCTGCCCGGTCAACCATGCGCTGAATACCGTCCTTTTCCGGGGTGGTTTGGACAGCTTTTTTGCCCTGCAAACGCTCCCTTATGTTGCGGGGGTATTCGGGTACGGTTGCGGTCTGCTCGGCGGCTCTGTGGGCGTTCTGTTCCAAAAGGGCAAGAACGGCAGCGCGGTCAAAATCATCTCCCAGCTTGCGGGCGGTAATGGGCTTTGTCCTGTCCGGCGTGAGGTAGGATAGCCGCCCTCGGCTCTCCTTGACAGTCACGCCCTGTTGCAAGAGAACGGCGGCGAACTCGCCATAGCTTGCGGCAGAGGACAGCGCGGTGCGTATGGCCTGCCGCAATTTTTCCTTGTCTGTTTCAAACTTCGTGGGCTTGGCTGGCTGCTCCTCGGCTGGCAAGGCGGCAACTTCCTTGTCCAGCTTTGCCTGCCCTTTCCGCTGCGCCCAATACTCACGCTCGGTAATGCGGTTTTTGCTGCCATGCAAAAGGTCGATTTGATAGAGATTTTCCCGGTGGCACAGCTCCATGACTTCGGCTTTGAAGTATTCCATCGCCGCGTCTGTGCAGCGGTGTTTGCACCCGGCGCGGGTGTCTGCCGGTCTGTCCATGTAAGGCAGGAACGGAACTTCCTCTATCCGCAGAGAATTGATAACGATATGCACATGGATATTGCCGCTGTGGTTGTGTCCGTCCGGGTGGGTGCAGACAATGGCTTGGTGTCCGGGAAACTGCTTCCGGCAAAATTCCTCGCCCAACGCCTGCGCCCGGTCTACGGTCAAACCGTTGTCCACCGCGTCCCGTGGGTCAAAGCTGATAATGTAGTGGTGGCTTTTTACATCTTCCCGCTTCTGGTTCTTCCCATAGCGGAGATTGGAGCGCATACAGGCAACGGCAAAATCCTCGTCGCCGCAGTTCAGCGTGGCTATTCGATAGTCCTCCTCTGAGCATGAGCCGCCCGTTTTCATCAAGGGTGGGCTTCATGGTAAACTCGTCATGTTCAAAGGTGAGGTACTGCTCGGCTGCGCCATAATCCGCATTTTTAGAGCTGATATGTGCTTGAATGTTGCCAACAGCGTCACCTACCTTTCGCAGGACTTCAAACTTCAAGGCGGCAAGGTCGGAAATGGCGGCGCGGACTTCAACGGACAGCGTATTGTAGGGCGTTCCGTATTCGTTGAGGGCACGGGCGATCTGATTAAGGTTGCCGCCGATTTTTCCGTATTCGGCGGTCAGCCTGCCAACGGCGGACAACAGTTCATCATTGACCGGGGAAACGGTAACAATGGGGCGAATGGTCGCCCGTGTAATGGCTTGCCGGATAAATTCGGCTTGGCTCATGTCATAGTGTTTCAGCCGCTCGGTAAAGTCGGCGTATTCTTCCTCGGTCATGCGGGTTTTGACCACATGGCAGCGGTGGGGCGTGTTGTATTTTTTCTTCAAGCGTTGACCTCCTTTCTCGCCCGACAGGGCGCATGAGCAGGGTTTGGGAAGGCACTCCCCAACAAGATTTACCAAAGGGGGCAAAACCGCAGATATGCGGATTTTGGCACCGTGTTTGAAAATGGGCGCAAAAAAGCAGTAAACCTTTTCAAGATTTACTGCTTATCTGCCGCTGTGATGGGCGGCGGTATTAAATTGTCAGCCGTTTTTCAAATGGAATTTATCTGCAATCGCTTTCTTTCTGCTTTCCAATTCCTTTTCTGTAATCTTCCATAATCCTAACGCAATGATCTGCTATCTTTTGCATTCCGAGTTCTTCAAAAAAGGCAATTTGTATTTTCATCAGTTCTTCGCAAACAGCCAACTTCTGCTCATCCATATTGCTAATAGCAAGCCATGGGAACGCTTTATATTTCTTAGTGTCCCCAATGAGAAAATTGTACCCTATCAACTCATTTTCACGGAAAACGAAATAGAATTGTGGGCCTGAACCTGGAACTGACTTTTCCATAATTTGCTGCATTGTTCTCACGCCGCCGTATGCCGGAAAAAACCTATTCGCTCAAGAGCATTTAATATGTCAATCCTTTTATCTGTGGGTATGTCTCTATAATTGATAATCTGTTCCATTTGCTCTACCCTCATTGAAGTTTAATTTGTCAGGCTCTAATTATACAACTTTTCTGTTTAGCGGTCAAAGCGGAACTTCAACAGGCTTTCTATCAGTTGCCTGACGATATGCTCCTGCATATCCGTGTTAATCTGTCCGTCCATTTTCGCACAAGAGCGGATATATCCCGCATAATGGGATAGGACGGCGGCAACAGCTTCCGGGTCGCCCTCGCTTGCCTTAACGATTGTCTCATAGGGAAGTAGCTGGCTCATAGGACAAACTCCAACTCTGCCCGTAGCCGCCGTAAAATCATCTGAATACGCCGCCCGGTTGTGTTGCCAGCCCGTCCATATCTCCGTCCAATCTCCCTATGCGTCAATCGTTGGAAGTAGTACAAGAAAATGATTTCCTGTTCCATCTGTGATAGTGCGGACAGGGCTGCGGCAAGCTCTGGGCTTTCCAAAAGCACCATCTGACCACAGACGAAAAGCGGATAGCTGGTCATGCCGGATTGCTCCGCAAAGTATTTATCTGTGGTGCTGAATGGATAGTGTTTTTCTTCTATCAGATATTCAAGCGAGATTTCCCGCTTGCGGCGGCTCCGTATGCTCCGGGCTGCGTCTATGGCAGCGTGGCGAATAACAGTCTTGCAAAAGGCATCGTGTGTATGCCGGATATGTTCTTGATACTTTTCGTGTTCGGTCATGGAAAATCCCCCTTTCTGAATAATGGCAGAGGGCGGCAGCATCTTGTGCTGTCCAAAGACGGGCGGGGCTGTCAACGGCGGCGCATTTGCGCCGTTCATCTTGACCGTTGACAGGCTCGGCTGGATTTGCTATTTATTTCTTCACCATTCCTGTGTCTTGGCTTCCTTTCGGATTTTCATTATCTGTATTTGATATATACTGCCAGGAATTACAGAAACCAACGCAAAAATACCAAAGATTATAGATTGCTTTGTAACTGCGAATAGTGCAAACATGAGCAGTAGAAATAGCCACGGATTGCGTAAGTTGCGATAATATTTTTCTTTATCGTCATAAGAGGTATGGAGTTCAAAAGGCTTTCCATCATTTGCTTTTTTCCACAATCAAGATTTCTCGATTAAAAGTTGTTGTGTTTGTCGCAATACGACCGCCCCTTTCTGCCCATGGGCGCCAACGAACTTTTCCAACAGAATAGTTTAGATTGATATTTTTAAAAAATACCTTATATCCCATATCCTCCAAAAAATTAGCATAATCTATTGAACTCTCTCCAAGGCCAGCGCCGAGGGCGATCACAAGGGTCTGCAAAGTGGTGATGGCAGAAGCGAAAAACTGCATATAGCCTCCTATTCTCCGGGGTCAAAGCCCCGGTCATGAAAAAAGCGCAGCCTGTTTCTCCTCAAACTTCGGGACAAAATGTCCCAAAGCTCTATACAAAAGCGTCCGGGTCGTCGAGGTCGTCATAGTTGAGGATGTCCTCGTCCTCGTCTGTGAGCGCCTCGTCTGGCACGGACACTTCGTACACCTCACATTCCTCGTTCATGCCCGGCCGCCTGTGGCGGTCAATGAGCCTGTCGAGGTCAAAGGCGTTTTTCACTTTATCGGCCTCCGCCGTAAAGCGATAATTGGGATGCTGCTTCAAATCGTATTTCTTGGGAATAGAATGGCGGCAGTCCCCGGAGCTGCAAAATGCACCGATCTCCGGGCATGGTGGCAAGCTCGCTTGGGGTCATCAGCTCCCGCCCGAGCCGCTGGGTGTTCTGGCTGTAACTTTCGGACTGCCCACGGGAGCGCCCCTCGGTCTGCATGGAGATTGTGGCCTTGCCCAGCCAGTTCTCGGAAATCTCTTTGATGGTGCTGGCCTCACGGCCACCGAGGAACAGAACGCTGTCCATGTTGCCGAGGATGGTTTCCGCGTTCTTATCGTAAATGGCCTTGCATTGGGCAAGCTGCTGATACAGCAGGCACAGACTGATCTCACGGGAGCGGATGACCGCCACCAGCTTTTCCAAGTTCGGCACCTGTCCGGTGTTGGCCGCTTCGTCCCACAGCACCCGCACATGATGGGGCAGCCTGCCGCCGTGAACATTGTCCGCCCGTTCGCACAGGAGATTGAACATCTGCGAAAAGGCCAGCGCCACAAGGAAATTGTAGGTGCTGTCCGTATCGCTGATGCAGAAGAAGGTTGCCGTGCGCCGATCCACCCATACGGTCAAGCTCCAGCTCGTCATAGGACATAATCTCCCGAAGCTGCGGGATGTCAAAGGGCGCAAGCCGAGCGCCGCAGGAAATGAGAATACTTTTTGCGGTCTTGCCAGAGACGAAAAGTCAAGGACTTTTTCATCAAATTCACAAAGAAGTCACATTTTGCGGACTTCCTCACGAAGCATACGCTTGATTTTGTCCTCCATCGTCTCTTTGGCGGTCTGGCTGAAATGCACACGGACGATATAGGTGGTCTTGCCGATCTGCTTTCTGACAGTCGGGCAAGGGGTGTTGGTGGTGGTGCTGTGGGTTGCGGTATTGTTCATTCAAAATCCTCCTGTAAATGAAAAATGCCCGGTGACTGTTCATCATCGGGCGGTGTCGGTATGAGGGAACAAGGCAAGGCGGCAACATTAAGGTATCTATAAAAACCTTGCCGTCTTTGCCATGCTTGCCGTGTTCCTGCGTCAGCTTCGGAGATAGCAGACCCATGCTGTGCCGTCTTTCTCGGTCACAAGCCTGTCTCCAATACGGCTTTTAGCTGTCCTCATCGTGCGTGAGGATATGCCCCTGTCATTGACCGCTTTTTCCAGCTCTGCACTCGGCATTTTCTTTCCGTCTGCCAGCAGTTCCAGTATCAGCATTTCTGCCTGTGCGGTCTTACTTTCCGTCTTGGCGGTGTCTGTCCCGGTAAGAAGCTCGTCAGCGGTAATGTCATAAGCTCCTATCCACTCAAAGCCTTTCTCGTCTCCCAGAGAAAATGCAAGGGACTGTCCGGGCGGCGCAAGGGAGCTTTTCTCATGGATAAGCACCCTCGTTGTAGGGCTGTCCTTCAGCTTGCCGATAAAAAGCAGACTGCGGACTGCCGCCGTAATGTCGATAGACCCTAATCCCCGATAGGTGCTTTGCGTTCCTGCGGCTTTGTTCAGGTGTCCGATCAGCACGATAGCGCATCCGGTAGCCTGTGCAATGTCTCCCAGACTGCGGAATATCGGGCGCACCTCGTTTGCTCTGTTCATGTCCACATCTGCGCCCAGAAACGCCTGTACCGGGTCAATGATAACAAGCCTTGCGTTGTTTTTCCCGGATTGCTCTTGCGATGCGCTCATCAGCAAGGGTCAGCGGTGTGTCCCTATCGTCAATGACAAGCACTCTTTCAAGGTCTGCTTCCGCTTCCATCAGTCGGGGCTTGACGGTATCGCCCAGACCGTCCTCGGCGGTCTGATAGATGATATTAAAAGGCTCAAGTGTCTCCATACCGGGCAAGGGCTTTCGGTTGGTGCAAGCCGCCGCAAGACGCATGGCAAAGTATGTCTTGCCCTCGCCGGGGTTGCCCTGTATGATGGTCAGCTTTCCAAAGGGAATATACGGAAACCATAACCAATCCACGCTCGTCAGCTCCACATCTGCCATACGGAGCATGGGGACAGGCTGGGCAGTGGGCAGCTCTCGCAGCGTGATTGTCTCGGCTATGAATTTGCGGCTGGGAATGTCCCCTTGCTGACGGAGAACATCGTTCCAGTCTTTCCTTGCCGGGACAAGGCGAATGACGGCGATCTCACCGGGAATATCCTGTGCCAGTCGGGTACAGGCTTCGCTTCCTGCGGTGTCGCTGTCAAGGCAGAGGAACACTTTTCGGGTGTCCTTGCGTTCAGAAAGGAAACGGTCAAGGGCTTTGCCTGAAACGCCGCCCAGGGCAAGGTAGCTCCTTGTCTGCCAGTCCTGCGGATAAAGGCAGATAAAGGACAAAAGGTCAATCGGTGCTTCAAAGACAAAGAGCTGGTTGCCGTTTCCCTCATAGTGGAACGGATAGGATTTGTCAGACCCGGCAATGTCCTGTCTGAATGGGTCTGCCGTTCCTCGCACATGGGCGTATCTCGGCGTACCGCTTCGGTCTCTGCCGACAAACACAACATTGTGCCGCTTTGCGTCCTCGTAAATATCCCCGGAAAGAAGAAAAGCCTCAACAAGCGTTTTGTTGAGACCTCGGCTTTCGCAAAGATATTGAATTGCTCTGTCGGCTGTTCTGTTGTGCAAGGGCAAGTGAAACGCTGTGGGCGGTGCTGTGCTGGCTTCGCTCTGTCCCTCGGCGCTTTCGCCGGTTAAGAGCTGGACTGCTTCGGGAAAGGACTTGCCGTAAAACTCCATGACAAAATCAATGGGATAGCCGCCCTTGCTCTGGCTGTGGCGAAACCATTTGTTTCCCCGGACGGTCAGGCTGTCATGTTCTTTCCAGCGGTATTCCCGTCCGCTTTTGATAAGCGTCTCTCCCTGTGTGCGGAGAAAATCTTCCAGACTGACGGCGTTCGCCCGGTCAATCTGTGCTTGGGTGTAATTCATCGGGATAGTTCCTCCTTTTTCTGTCGTGTTTGGGGTCGATTTTGGTGCATTTGTTCCTCTGTGCGCTCGTTAAATCGGGCGGCAGTATCTACACATGACTTGACCTTCCAAAGACGGTGTAAATCGTCTCTGACGGTCTTAAACTCGCCATAGGTGGTGTTCGTGCGCCTGTTCCAGCTCGTCATACTCTTCGGTCAGCTTTTTCATATCCACCTTGCCGTCTGGGAACTCCCCGGTCAGCTTTCGTCTGGCGGCGTAGAACTGTTTCAGTTCCGCTTCATGCTCTGCCTTGTACTTGGCTCTGGGCTTCTCAAACTTGATTTTCTGCAAGCCGTCATAGACAGGCTTCAAGCTCTGGAAAGCAGCAGAGCTGTCATAGAGCTGCTTAATTGCTTTCATTCGGGCGGTCTGTTCGTCCAGCGTTTTCTTCAAGCTCTCTGTGGCAACACTGTGTTCGCTGACACGGTGTTCCAAATCTTCAAGGGAGTAAATGCCGTTTGCCCGGAGATAATTGAAAGTCTCGTTCATCTCCTTTAGGTTGCTGACCTTGCCTTTCTGCGAATACGCCCCGGCTCTGCGCTGGGTGTAATAGGCGTTCAGCAGAGAAACAAGGTCGGGTGCCTGCGGCTTGGCAAGCTCTGCTTTTGCTTCGGCAATCCAATCGAACAGGAGAGCGATTTTCTTCTTAATGTCCCGGATAACGGCATTGGTTGCCCTGATCCAGCGGTTGAACTCGCCTTTCTCGGTGCGGATACCTTTCTTCTCCATTGCCCGGACGGTTGCGCCCTCATGAACGGTGGGAAGAAGCTCCACGCCCTGACGCTCATAGCTTCGGTGGTCGATACGAACGTCAAGCCCCTTTTCCGCAAACTTGCCATTGCATAGCTCCGCCCATGTCTGCCGCCAGTATTCCAGCGTTTCGGGACTGCCCCAGTCGGTAGTGGGAACGGCGTTGAAAATAAACTCGCCGTTCTGGTCTCGGATACGGTTGCCGTCCTCGTCCACCTCATACACCCGGCGTTGCTTTAGTCCCCATTTGCCGTTCTGCTCAATGGGACGGATGGGGCAAAGCACATGAAAATGCGGGTTTGGTATGCCTCCGTCCTCCCGTCGGGCTGGTGTACGGCGAAGTCAACCACCATGCCACGGCTCACAAAGTTCTCCAATAGAAATTGCCTTGCAAGAGCGATGTTTTCCTCAAGGGAAAATTCATTCTGCAAGGCAATGTCAAAGCTGTATGCAAGCTGGGCGTTCTTTCCACGCTCGGCTTTTTCCACGGCGTTCCATAGGGTCTGGCGGTCTGCGTATTCGGGCGGTGCATGGGACGGCAAGAGAATGTCAGAGCAGATCACGCCGCCCTTGCGGGTGTAGTCGCTGTATTCGCCGTAATACTCGCTATACAATCGCTCCCCGGCTCGGTAGGCAGCAGAAGCGATAGCGGACTGTCCTGCGCTTCGCTTAGTCTGCGTGACGCTCAGATGAAATAGTGCCATCGGCTTTCAACTCCTTTTCTCTGTTTGCTTGGCTGATATGAGTAATCGCCATGTGACGGACGGCTCGCTGGACTTCGGACAGGGAAAAGATGTGTTCCATCAGCTCTGTCATTTCGGTGCGTGTGAGATCTTTGACCTCCGGGGCAAGGCTCTCAATCGTGCCGCCCAGATTGCAAAGGCGGTGGGTGCGCTTGGTGCGTTCGCCTTTCTCCAGATACTTCTTTCTATTCTCCAGACGCTCCAGCTTGTGCTGTTCCTGTGCAAGCTGCGTCTCGGCTCGTTCCTTTTCGGCTCGAAGCTGGTCAAGGGTTTTCGGTTTTGTCATTGTGATTGACCTCCTTTTTTGATTTTTGGGATAAAAAAAGACCGTCAACTTTTCGCACATTGCGACCAGTCAACGGTCTGATTTTCGGTATTTATTTTTCCAAACTTGCTGGCGGCGAACAGCATTTTATGCTGTTTGCGGACGGCAAGTCCACAGGGGATAGCCGCATTAGCGGCGCAAGGGGGTGTAGCCACCTTGACGGAACGAAGTGACGCAACTTTCTCGGTCGGGCAGTTTTCTTCTGCTGACAGAGAATGAAGCTCCGCAGGACGCACATACTCCCGATAGGAGAGTATAGAAGTGCGCCCTTTAGTTCCTAAAGGGATTTGCTCCGGCTTAACTTCTCGACAAACTGAAAGTTGTTTTACTTACGTTCCATAAATCCTATGATTGAAAAAATCAATCCTACAATTCCAATTCCAATAGAGAGTAGCTCCATTCCTGATGAGCAAAGAGTAATTACGATAGCAAAGAGTAATATTGCAATACCTAATCCGATTTTTTTCACTGTAAATCCCTCCTTTGAAAATTCCGATTTGTTTCTCAATTTCGTATTCAAATTATACCATAAAACTTGTGAACAATTCTACCGCAACTTTGGACTGTATGAGAAAAGTCCGGACGGTTTTCTGCCCGGACTTTCTCACTCAATCATAAATCAATTCCGCTTTCACAATCTCATCTGCCTGTGCCTTGCAAGCGTTCATCTGCCGCACCCATTCCATTTGGTTTTCGGCTTTCAGCTGTTCAGTCACGCCGTACTGCTTTGCCAGTGACCGCACGATCAGCTCCATGCGGTTTCGTGCCGCTTCGTCAATCTCGGCGCAATGCTCAAAGAGCTTGTCGGATAGCACCAGCTCATTGAACAGTATCGGGCGGCGCATTTCCAAATATGCTTTGCGAAGTCTGCCGTAGTGTCCGAGGGGCTTTGTCTTGCGGATAACGATGTTTGGGATAAGATAATCGCCGTTCTGTGTGTAAGTGATATTCATGCTGTTTGTACTCCTTTCATCGGCTCTCTTTGCGGTAAACTGCTGACAGGGACGAACACGCCCTTTGCAATGTCCTCCGCACGAATGGCGGCTTTCTTGGCTTCGATTTCTGCTTTTTTTCTCCCCTTGATTTTGTCCTCGTATCGCTTCTGCGCTCCGCTGGCTTTCCGCTTCAAGTAGTTCTGATGAAGCCTGTCCTTGCGTTCCTCACGCTTGCGGATTTCTTCTAATTCTTCCGGGGTCAGCTCCACTTCTCCAAACGCCGGGGGAACGAATCGCCCAACAAAATTGAAGTAAATCTCGACCTCCTGTGTGGTCTGTATACTGCCTTTACGGTCACGCTCATGCACAAGGATTTTCTCGATAAACTCATTGAGCATGGCAATGGTCAGCTTGTCGAAGTTCTCATACTTATCAATCAGAGCGATAAAACGGTCAGCGTCCTTTTCGTGCTTTTCATAACTCCTGATAGCCTTTTCCAGAACAGAGATTTCAGCGGTAAGCTCGGACTGTTCCTTTTCGTATTGAGCGTCCAGAGTGGCGTATCTGCTGTCGGACAGCTTGCCTAAAATGTTGTCCTCATAGATTTTGCAGAGCAGGACTTCCAGCTCGGAAACTCTCTGCTTTGCTGTTGCAAGGCGTGTCCGCTGCTTCCTGACCTCTGCCGTCTGCTGGCTGGACTGCGCTTCCTGCACCACACGGAGAAACTCGGCTCTGTCATGCTTCGCATACTCGGCAATGGCTTTCAGCATTTCCGAGACAAGGGACAGTACCACATCTTCATTGATACGGTGCTGTGTCGTGCAGAGCTTTCCAACTGGGACTTTGCTGTATTGGGAACAGGTATATTGAGAAATACGCTTGCCGTTGTTGGTACGGTGGACATACATCTTGCCGCCGCAATCGGCACAATAAAGCAAGCCTGTGAGGGGAGCTGCTTCGCCCCAGCCGTCCGGGTAGCGTCTGACATTCCCACGGATTTTCTGCACAAGGTCAAAGGTCTGCTGGTCAATAATGGCTCCGTGCGTATTCTCAAAAATCGTCCATTCGTCCTCCGGGACATAATGGCTTTTCTTGTCCTTGAAGTGCTTTCGGGTCTTGAAATTGATGGTGTGTCCCAGATATTCACGCTTTTCAAGAAGGTTGCAGATGGTGGAAGAACCCCAGCCGTACACATCTTTGAAAGTCTTATTCTTGTTCACGCCCTCGCCGTGCCGGGCAAGGTAAGCGGACGGAATGAGAATTTTTTCTTCTTTCAGCTTGCTGGCGATCTGATACGGACCGTAGCCCTCAATCGTCATGGCAAAGATACGCTTGACCACCTCTGCGGCTTCGGGGTCAACCAACCATTGGTCTCTGGCTTCGTTCCAGAGATAGCCGTAAATGACTGTGCCTGTGAGGTGCTTGCCGGACTTGCCTTTGGACTGGAAAGTGGAACGGATTTTACGGCTGGTGTCTCTGGCGTAATACTCGTTCATAATGTTGCGGAAAGGGGTAAAATCATCGTCCCCTCTGGCACTGTCCACGCCGTCATTGATGGCGATAAGGCGAACGCCACGCTGACGCAGGATTTCCATAATCTGACCGACTTTCAGATAGTCACGACCCATGCGACTCATGTCCTTGATGCACAGGTACTCCACATTCCCGGCTTCAACCTCTTTCATCATTGCCAAAAATCCGGGACGGTCAAAGCAAGTACCACTAATGCCATCGTCCGTGAAATGGACAATGTTTGTAAAGCCCTGCCGTGCGGCGAACTCCTCCAACATAGCCTTTTGATTGGAAATGGAATTGCTCTCACGCTGCTGGTCATCATCTTTGCCAAAGTCATCACGGCTCAGTCGTTCGTACAGAGCTGTGATTTTCTCGTTTTTTCTCATAACTTGCGCTCCTTTCTTCGGTTTTAGGTTGTGTGTTCTAAGAGACTTCCCAACTGCTTGATTAAGAAGTCTTTTAGAGCATACAACACCGCTGCTGAGCTTGTATTTTTTATACTGCTTCACCGCAAAGCAATTCGGCTTGCGCTGCTCCAGCCCCTTGAACATATAGTCCACGGCGTTGAGGAAATCCTCGTCATCCTCCTTGACCTCCATGCCGGAGATCATGTCCACCAGCGTATTCAGGTTCCGATCTTCCTCGGCTCCCTCAAAAATGATGTAGCCAAGCAAAGCGCAATACAGCAGCGTTTCGGCTTTCGTCCAGAATGGATCACCCTCCTTGCCTTCGCCCTTGGTGTTGGAAATAAGGGCGTTGACAAACTTTAGAATGTCCGCCTCGGTCTTGATGTACGCCAGCGGGTTATAGTGCATGGATTTTGAAAAATCAATGCTGTTGAACACTTTGATTTTGTAGCCCCGCTTTTGCAAAAACGAGCCGACCTGCCCCAGCACACCGCCCTTGGGGTCTACCACCACATAGGAAGAATGAGCTTGCAGGAGTTGCGGCGTGAGCCAAAAGCGGGTCTTGCCCGAGCCGGATGAGCCAATCCCGCAGAAATTGAGGTTGCGGGCGTTAGCGGGATTTTTCGGGCGGGTGTTCATGGTGAGCCGTTCCGTGGCGGTCAGCAGCATATTGTTTTCAAACTTGGGATCGACAAAGGGCTTGATGTCCTTTTCGTTCCCCCAGCGGGCGCTGCCGTACTCCGCATCCCGGCGAAACTTCTTGGCGTTCTTGCTTTTGAAGTAGATCAACAGGCGGAACGCCACCGCCCCCACAATGCCCACCAGCCAGTCAAAGGGGAGCAAGGCCGGGGGCGAAGTCGGCAAAGGCCGCGCCGACAGTCTGACCCAAAACCGATCAACTTATGAGCAAAATCGCCGCCTGCCGCCAGACGGTAGGCCGTCCCCAGCTTGAGGAACACCCAGCCGATGAACACATAGGGAATGTTGGGCAGCACATATTTACGGAGCTTATCTGTCATGCGATACCTCCTTTCGTCGAACCAAACTCCGCTCTGCTCCTTCGGCCATTTCATGCCCGAAATCCGCCCGCTCCGTTGTTTCTCCTCTTCCCACAAAGTCTTGCGACTTTGCGGGAGCCCTGTTTTCCTTGGGCGGCTTTTCCTTGGCAAGCTGCTGTTCCGCCTGCTTCATCTGTTCGGGGATCGTGGGCTGGCGGGACTTGGCCTTATCCAGCACCTTGCGGGAGTATTCCGAAAAGCAGGCGGTCATAGCGTCCGCCTGCCCGGACTTGAAGAACAGCAGGTATTTCCCCGGTTCAGTCTGATAAAAGGCATAGTCCACATTCCATTTCCGGGCTACCCGGTCAAAGAGCTTCGTATCCCCGGACAGTTCAAGGCTGTTAGTGGATGTGCCGTGCGCCATGAGCTTTTTCACGGTCTGCTTGCCGTGAGGTGTCTGCTTTGCCCGGTGCGCCTTGGCAATCTTGCGCCCCACCGCCCGGACAACATAGGCAAGCCCCCGGGCGGTCAGCTTCGACGCTTTCACCGACACGGCAATCGTGCGCCGGGAAATATCCTCGTCTACCAGCCGTCATCTCCTCCTCTCTGGTAGAGATATGACCTTGGGACAAGTTGTCCCAAGGTCAGCGTTCATCATGCTCCTTTCTCGGGTGCAGGCGTTCGCCCTCCAAAGAGGAACGGTCTATGACCTCCTTGTAGGCCGCCATCTGCTCCCGGATATTCAACTTGGGGTACGCAAAAATGCGGTGTTCGGCGGGAATGTCCTCGATGCCGTGGTACACCTCCTTGAAATCGCCGCTGCGGGTCAGATAGCCCGTGGGGGCGAAGTGGCCGCCCTCATTGATCCGCATATCCCGCCCATAGGCTTCAAAGTCAAAGTAGGGCTGCACATTGTCCGGCACATCCAGTAGTTCCATGTCCTCCACATAGATGCGCCCCAGCGTTTCATCGTCGGTCACGCCGGGGTGCAGGTCGTAGCAGTCCAGATTGTGAACGAGGTTGATGATGTCTGCCACGCTGGAAGTGTGGTCGCCCTTGTTGAGCGCAGCCTCCAGCGTTTCGATCTCGTCGCTGTCCAGCTCGGAAATGAGATGTGCCAGATGGTTCAGCTCGTCCAAGTTTTCATACTCGGTGAGATAATCGTATAAGCCCATCACATCACCGTCAAAGGCGGTGATGAAAAACTCCTCATACCGCACACCGTCCACGCCAATATTTTTTAGAGCGATTGTACCTCCTCCGTGGTGGCCGGAAATTTCAGCGTTTCGCCCACAAGCTGCCCCTCAGCGTATTTGCCGAGGTTGGTGATGTAGGCTTCAAATACCGTCATTTGCACCTCCTTTTGTCAGCGCCTCCGTGATCCCCGCCATGATATACTCGGCACAGGGCAGCGCGATGGCGTTTCCCAATGCTCGGTAACGGTGGGAGGATAAAATTTCCTCCCCATCAGCACCGTATCTTGTCCAGCCCTCCGGCAGCCCCATGAGCCGCTCACATTCTGTTTCCGTGGGAAAGCGGACGCAGCCCCCGGCGGGATCGTCCTCGTACCAAAAGGCAAAGGGCGAAATACCGCCCGCTAACAGAGTGGGAAAAGGGTCAGTTGGCAGTCCGAAGCTGTTTCGGAACGCTGTTTCCGTCCGCTCCTTGGCGGACGCCCGCATACGGAAGCATTGAAAGGGTCGGGTGACTGGTATGCGCCGCCCTGCTTCAATAAAAGAGCCTCGATCTCCGCAGGCGGCGGGCAGCCCGCGATCTCCGCCAAATACAGAAAGTGGCTGCATTGTGCGGGGCTTAAAAAGTATTTCATGGGAACGCCGTCCTCCAAAGTCTGCCACAGGAAAGATGCGCTGCCGTCGTGCCAGCCGGGGCTTGCCCAATGCTGGGCGTCCATGAGCCGCCAGCAGAGGTCAGGCGTTCGCCCTCGCACCATTCCGGCTCCTGCCCATCTTCCAGAAGCAGGCATTGAAACATCGGCGTCTGTGAAAGCGGATAGGACGGCTCTAAAATCCATCCTGTTATTTGATGAAAACGCTCCCATGACGTTTTTCCCAAACAGCGATTGCTGGAAATAGACCATTTGTCGCCTCCCTCATTTCTGCGAGAGATCCTGATTATTCCGAATTCGGAATAACACTGATTATGCCGAAGAAATAGTTATTCCGAAGTTGCTGCATCAAGTCCCATGAATTCGGAACTTTCCACAAAAACTTCGGAATAACAAAACTATACGGTCAAGCAGCATCCGTGCTCAAATCAAGTCAACCCAGACAGTTTCAAGATCATCTCCTCGTTATCAGCCCAGATTTCATCGGGTGCGGGCTTGGCCTTGCGGACAGCATCGGCCTTTTGAATCGCAGCCCGCTTCATCTCGGTGTCCGCATGGGCGTAGATCATCGTAGTTTCAACCTGTGCATGGCCAAGATACTGCGAAAGCAGCACCATGGGCATTCAGACTGGTATAAGTGCATTGCCCGTGTGTGCCGCATCATATGCGGGTGGATGTGTTCAGGACTTCCGGGCAAACAAGCTTCGCCATGCTTCCGTATTTTATAAAGAACGCAGATACCGTATCGGGAGACATTTTTGCTGTGTCCCATGAATCACAGTGAAGAAAAGTGGTGCTTCACTGTGGTAATCTGCGGTCGGATGAAACTTGCGCAGATATTGCTTGCAATGCTGAACCGTCTTGCTGAGCAGTGGGACTGTGCGGATTTTGCGCCCTTTTCCGTGCAGATACGCAATCGGGTGTTTTGCGTCAAGGCGCAGATCACAAACTTTCATATCGAGAAGCTCACTGCACCGGGCTGCGGTATCGTACATGAGGATCATGAATACCAGATTCCGCAAATCTTTGGGCTTGGATGGATCAGGCTGCTGAAGCAGTGCAGTCAATGACGGTTCGGTCAGAAATTCAACGATCCGCCCATGAGACTCCTTGGAGGGATGTTGCAGGCGGAAAGGTACAGTGCCGTTTGTGTGCAATCAATCTGTCCAGCAAAATCAGAAAGACCGCAGTGCCATCAAGCGCTGGTTGCGGGTAGAGGCACTGCATCTCCGCGCATTTTCCAACCAGGCCAGGAAACCGAGAATGGCGTCCCGGTCAATGCGGGGAGAAAGTCAATTCAGTGGCTCAATTCCCATCTCATCTCTCATATAAGCTACAAAAGATTGAGCGTCTGTCTGTAGGAGAGAATCGTATTCTCACTGAGGCAGCGCTGCTTGGGCAGATAGTCCAAAAGGAAACGCCGAACCACATCAAAAAAAATCATTCATCGGCCCTTACCTCCGGCAAGAACGCTTCAGCAGAAGAAAACGCGAATCGGACATCTCCTCCAGCAAACCGGGGACCAGATGGATGTAGTAGTAAGTGTCCGAGAGCTGTGCGTGGCCCATGTATGCACTCAGATAGGGCAGCATGGCGTTCAGGTCTTTGCCCTCACGCATCCAGCGATACAGCCTGTGGGTAGCGAAAGTATGACGAAAATCATAAAGACGCGGGGAACGGCGGCCAGTTCCTGTAATGGCGGCTTTCTTCAAAACCTGGCGGAACGTCTTCTCCAGCCCCCTCTTTCCGTAAAAGCCGCCCTCAGAGTTGGGGAAGAACGGCTCACGTTCTGGCATAACGGAGGCTACGATGGCGCTGCAATCTGAGAGCATCTGCGTCACATCTTCTGCCATCATAACAATGCGGCTCCTGTGCTTCTTGCTCTCCATAATGTTCAGCCGCCCAATTTCCAAATCTACATCGCTTACTCGAAGCTTTCTGGCCTCAGCCGGACGCAGACCGCAGCAATACATCAGCTTTACCATAGCCGGGATCACATATTGCCGTACCGGGAAACCGCCTCTCGGTTTCAAATGGTCGAAAACAGCCCAAATTGTCAGGATGTCGTCCTCGGTATAGATGTACGGAGCGTAAGGAGCATCTTTCCTGGCAATATCCGGCGGCAGAACGTAGGAGGCCTCACCGTTGCGATTCAGGTATCTGGCAAACTCGCGCACCGGCATCATGCGGTTGCGGAAGGTATTGTTGCCCTCTGTATTCTTTTCGTAGCCCAAGCCAGGCAAAGCTCCTCGGTCAGAAAGTTTTCTTCAGGAAAATGCGTCATGCAAAAGCGGTCAAAGTCCCGCAGGAGGCGAGAGGATTCCAGATAACCAAACCCCAATGCGTTTTCTGCGCGATAAAGTCCTCGATTCGGGCAGCAAAGCAGCTCTCAAAGGTGTACGTCATTTCAGCCCCCCGCCTTTCTGTGGGAGAGCAGGGGCAACGCACACTGCTTCAGTCCTTGCTCATCAATAGACAGATACAGCTTCATAGAGTCCATATCCCTGTGGCCGAGAAGCTGCTGGATCAGTTCAAAGGATACCTCATTCTGGAGCAGTCTTGTCCCAAATGTCCGGCGAAGCGCGTGAAAGGCACGACGTTTCGCCGGAATTCCTGCCAGCTTCATGTGCTTGGAAACAACCCCGCTGGCAGAACGCGCGTCAAGCGGGCGGATCACTCCCGTATGGCACAGGAAGATATTCGGAAGCGCGGAATCCGGGCGGCCATTGAGAATATAATCCGCAATCGCGTTCCCGCTTTCTGCTTCCAGTGGAAGGGACAGCGGTTCACCAGTTTTGTGTTGAACCAGACGAATTTCCCTCGCCCTCCAATCAATGCTACCCAGTTCCAGCCGAACAACGTCACAGGCCCTCAAACCGCTCTGCGCAGCCAGTACCATCATGGCATAATCCCGTTTCCCAATGGCCGTAGTCCTGTCCGGATGTTCCAGCAGATATTCCAGTTCATCCTCAGTAAAGCCCTCATGGAACATTTTTCGGGTTGCCATAAGTTCCGGCAGAGACTGACTCAGGTCAGTGATTGTCAAGTTACGTTCAAATAAAAATCTCAGAAACAGCCGCACAGAAAAAATTGCTGAACCAAGTCCACCGGCGTAATGCGCTGCAAAACTGGTAACACACCCATTTACATTTATCAGAGTGAAATCCGCCAAAGAGCGGAACCCATGATCCTCCATTTCAAACAAGAACCGACGTATAGCGCTCCTGGCGACATTGCGTGTAGTCTCAGCCATGCTTTCGCTTTGTTTGGTGTGTGTACAAAATTCTCTTAAAAGTGAGTTGAACGGCTCAACAAGTTCCCGTTGCCCCCAGTTTGGAACCTTCGCCAAAGTAATATGACCTGTCTGGTGCATCTCCTGTATCCAATACGCAGCCTTGCGCAAGTTTTGATATGAGCCTCTGCCAATTTGCCCGTACTCATATTGAATCCGTTTCTCTGCAACGATCTGATCCAAAATTTCTCCCGAAAATCGATCTGTCCCAGATTCATAGTGTCGATTCAAGATGATCGCCAGACCTTCGTTCCTGTAATGGCCAACTGTTGCGTCAGTAAGGCCAAGTTCCAACATCGCGCTGTTGGTTCTCCAGACCAGCGCGTAAATGTTATCCAAATCCGCAAGCTGCTCTGGAGTTGGTGTGTCCTTCGAGATGCTTTGTCGTGGTCGCCGCAATGCAGGCATCCAAGGGGACAACGGCGGCAGATCCACTGAGCCTTTTTCTGCACAATGTTTTAAGAGTTCGCATCCCCTGCGGAGCAGTCTCCACTTCCAGACCGAAAATGCCCCTTGATCAAAAAATTCACGCTGTTCAAGTAAAAATGCATCTAACATTTCAGGGGCTGCGCAAAGAATACCTTTTGCTTGAAAGTGGCGGATGACGCAGCCAATGCCGGTGTGGGTATATGCGTGCAGACTTTTGTCGCTTATACCTTGGTCAGATAAAGTTCCAATATTTGCGTAGCGGTTGCAACCAAATCTATCGTTTCCATAGTCCTCCTCCTGTATCTTTGATGGCAGGCTGTGTTGCCTGCGCTCTCATTATACAGGTTTGGCGGACGCTTTTGTTATTCCGATGTTTTTGTGGAAAGTCCAGGATTTATGGGACTTGATGCAGCAACTTCGGAATAACTATTTCTTCGGCATAATCCTGACACAGAGTATTCAGTCAGACAAAAAGTTTCTGGCGCTGGCAGGCGTTCGAGGCTGAGCCGACGGAGATCGGAAGAAGAAATCTGTGGAGGAATATATGAAAAAAACAGCGCACTGGTCGTGATCGACCTTCAAAATGATATCACGAAAAACTACAGGGAAATCATTGAAAACGTCAATGAAGCGATTGATTGGGCCGTTAAAAAGGAACTGTGGGTTATTTACATACAGCACAACAACCTGTCTGCGGGAACGAGAACATTCAGGCCAGGAACTCGCGGCGCAGAGTTGGTGCCAGAGTTGAACGTCGTATCCGATCACATCTTTACAAAGTCAAAAAGCAATGCCCTGACCAGCGAGGCGTTCTCTGCTTTCCTTCAGGAGCGTGGCATTACCGAGGTTTATGAAGCGCCTCGGCTAACTCCCCAAAAACTTGTAAACTCAGTTTTGTGCTTCCGGTTTCAATATGACTCATGTGCGTGGTAGATATATCAACTTTTTCTGCCAGCTGTTCTTGGGAAAGCCCCTGTGTTTTCCGATAGTACCTGATTCTCTGGCCTATAGCATACAGACGGAACAAATGTAACGCTTACAAGTGATCAAATTAGCGGCGTACAGTACTGAGTTATGCGTTTACTGCTTATTTGATATTTTGGAGTATCTGTGTTATATTGTAAATATCAGCAAAATAATAGAAAGGAATTGATAAGATGTTAAGAAAGCTTTTTGCAATTCTTTTTTACCAGTGCCGTTCTTACTGCTTCTATTTGCGGATGTACAGACTCTTTGGCCAATAGTACTCCAGTCAGTTCAACGAATAGTATCACTTCCAACACAAGCGGCAGCACGGTAACAACCCAAGAGAACACTTCGGCGTTACGTCCATCATCTGCACCGTCAGATAGTATATCTACTGGGAAAAAGAATGCGCTTAAATCCGCGGAGCAATATCTCAACGTTATGGCTTTTTCTTATTCTGGACTGATTGATCAACTGGAATATGAAGGCTATACCGCAGAAGAAGCTGAATACGCTGCAAAGAATTGCGGCGCGGATTGGTATGAACAGGCTGTTTTATCTGCAAAGCAATACTTAAAAACGATGTCCTTTGCAAACGATGGACTGATTGAACAATTAGAGTATGAAGGCTATTCGCACGAACAGGCTGTTTATGGGGCAGAACAAGCTTATTCCTCGGCTTCAGACACTGCTGCAGCTGCAAATTCTTCAAGTTCTGGATCGGCAACTGTTGGCGAGCAAAACGCGCTACAGTCTGCGCTGCAATACTTGAATAGTATGCCCTTTTCTTACACCGGACTTATAGGACAGCTTGAGTACGAAGGATATTCTGATTCTGAAGCAAAATATGCAGCAGATAATTGCGGCGCGAATTGGAACGAACAGGCGGTGAAATCTGCTGAGCAGTACCTAGCCACGATGTCTTTCTCTCGTCAAAGCCTAATCGAACAGCTTGAATATGAAGGCTTCACATACGAACAAGCTTCTTATGCCGCAACAGAAAATGGATATTGATACGGATGTCCAAACTTTATGAAGAACAGCGGTTGGGAATGCCAGATCGACAAATATGCCGACAGGAGAAACGAAAAAAAGCAGAACAGCATAGCTGGTCCTGCGAGGCGTTTCGTCATCGATTTTCTCCAACATCAATCACATGAAACAAGAAGGCAGAGGGTAATATCCCTCTGCCTTTTGTGTGTAATTTTCAGTGTCTTATTCTTCCTGATCCCAGTTATGCCAGACGTTCTGCACGTCGTCATCCTCTTCAAACAGGTCGAGCATTTTTTCCATGTTGTCGCGGTCTTCCTGCTTGTCGAGCTTCTGGTAGGTCTGCGGGACCATTTCGATCTGTGCCGAATCGAACTTGTAGCCCTTATCCTCGAGCGCCTTGGCGACGGTGTTGATGTCGTCGGGGTCAGTGTAGACGGTGAAGCAGCCGTCCTCGGGCTGGAAATCCGATGCGCCTGCATCGAGTGCATCCATCATGACGGTATCCTCGTCCAGTTCTTCGTCTTCGTTATCGATGACGATGACGCCCTTGCGGTCGAACGACCAGCTGACGCAGCCGCTGGTGCCGAGGCTGCCGCCGTATTTGTCAAAATGATGGCGGACGCTGCCCGCAGTGCGGTTGCGGTTGTCGGTCATGGTCTCGACGATGACGGCGACGCCGCAGGGGCCATGGCCCTCGTAGGTGATGGTCTCGTAGTTGTCGCCGCTGCCGGACGCGGCTGCTTTTTCGAGCACGCGCTTGATGTTGTCGTTCGGCATGTTGGCGGCCTTGGCCTTGGTGATGACGGTGGCGAGGCGGGAGTTGTACGCCGGGTCGGCGATGCCGCCGCCCTCCTTGACAGCCACGATCATTTCCTTGGAAATTTTCGTGAAGGCAGCCGCGCGCTTGGCGTCCTGTGCGCCCTTGGTTTTCTGAATGTTATGCCACTTGGAATGTCCGGACATGAGGTGTTCTTCCCTTCGTTACAATATCTCTTGTCATTTTATCACAGATAACGGGCAGAGGTCAACTGTTTCATAGAAATTGCGTTTCATCTTTATGCGCTTTTGCCCGCAGAACGGTCAGGTTCGGCAGCGCTTCGCGCAGAATGCGCTCCAGAACGGCGCAGACGGGGTTTTCGGTCTCAAAATGGCCCGCGTCGATGAGATTGAGCCCGCGGTATTTTGCCTCTTCAAAGTGATTATACTTGAGATCCGCGGTCACGAGCGTGTCGCAGCCCGCGGCGAGGACTTCGTCGCTCGCGCCGCCGCAGCTTCCGCCGCCGACAGCCACGCGCCGCACGGGCTTTCCCGCGTTCGCAAACCGGAGGCCGGGGCAGGAAAGCGCCGACTTTACGAACGCGGCAAATTCGGCAAGACGCTGTTCCCGCACCATGCCGGTGCGGATGAGGCCGTAGGGGGCCTGCCCTGTGCGTCCGTTCCGACGGGATTCAGAACCGACACATCCGTCAGCCCCAGTGTTTCAGCCAGTGTGTCGTTCACGCCGCCGGGGCAGACATCGAGATTCGTATGCAGGTTAATCGCAGCGATTTTCGCTTCTGCCAGTTCCAGAAGGCAGCGGCCCGCATAGCTGTCGTCGTTGATTGCGTTGGGCGCGTCAAAAAACAGCGGGTGGTGCGTCACGATGCACTGCGCGCCGGTTTTCTTCGCCTCGTCGATCACATCCGGCATCGGGTCGAGCGCGACAAGGACGGTATCGACCGGCGCGTCGAACCGCCCACAGAGCAGACCGACATTGTCCCAGTCCATTTTCATGGATGCGGGCGCAAAGGCAAAAAGCGTGTTATAGATCTCACGAACGGTCGTCATGGTGCTTCCTCATTTCTCTGATTTCCGCAAGCGCGGTTTCATAGTAGCAGAGTTTTTCCGGCTCATCGGCCTTTTGCAGCCCCTGTACTGTGCCGGCAAGAGCCGTCTCGATTCGGGCCAGGTATGGGCCCAGAAGCGGCCCGCCCTCCCGCAGCAGCTGCGGCGAGGCGTATTGCTGTCCCGGCGAAAGCGGGGGCATGCTCCCCTTCTTCGCGCGCAGAACGGTGTAGAGAAAAATGGCCGTCCTTTGCGAGCGCTTCGCGTTCAATCGCAAAAAGCCGTGCCCGGCCAGATACTGCCGCAGCGCCTGCCCGGCGCTCTGCGGCTGCAGAATGAGCGTATAGCGCGCGTCGCAGACCCACGGCGCGGCCTAAAATGCGCACCATCAGATCGCCGCCCATTCCGGCCATGATGATCGTATCCGCTGCGCCCGGCGGGATACTTTGCAGGCCGTCGGACAGGAAAAACTGCATGTTTTCGGACACGCCGAAGCGGGCGGCGTTCTCCCGCGCCTTCTGCAGCGGCTGCTCGCGCAGGTCCGCCGCGGTGACGAAGGGGCAGACGCCCTCGCGCAGCAGGTGTACGGCCAGATATCCGTGGTCCGTGCCGATGTCGGCGGCGCGGGTCCCGCGCGGGACAAATTCGGCGCACAGCAGCAGCCGGTTGGAGATCGGAACCTTCATCGTTTCACGCAAAAGGGCGGCCGGCGGGCCGCCCTTCCTTTCGGGTTGTTACTTGGCCTTCTCGGCTTCCTCGGAAGCCTCGATGAAGCGGTTGACCTGCGCCAGGAACGCGTCGGCGTCAACGCCATGCACCATGCAGGCTTCTTCGACGGTCTCGCCGCGGGAAGACGGGCAGCCCAGGCAGTGCATGCCGATGGCCATGAACAGCGGAGCAGTCTCGGGGGCGATATCCAGAACATCGCCGATGATGGTAGTCTTTTCAATCTTTGCAGCCATAAAATGACCTCCTGTGTATATTTTATAGTCGTATTATACCCAACTGTCCTACAGTTTGCAACAGAAATTATCTACAGCGATACGGCCAGCTGCGCGGCCTCCTGCATGGCGCGGCAAAGCGAAGCCTCTGCGTCAAAGCCCGCGACGTTCATGCCGTCGGCAGCGATGCAGGTATACTTGCCGATGCCGAAGAACATGTGCAGCGCGTCCAGATAGCGGCTGCCCATCTCCATGGTGTCGCCGGTGTAAAAGCCGCCGCGCGTGGTAAGGAAGACCAGATGCGAAGCCCGGCAGAGGCCTTTGAGCCCTTCCTCCGTAGAACCAAACGTGATCCCATCGACGGACACCTGTTCAATATAGACCTTCAAAAGCGCCGGGAAGGACAGATCCCAGAACGGCGCGGCGATCACGATCAAATCGGCCTGCGCAAACTGGTGTGCATACCGGAAGCGCGGATGATCGCGCCGGTTTTCTGCCAGCAGCGCCTCGCGCTGGTCAAAATAGCTGTCCTTGAAGTAGGAAAGATCTTCTGCCATCAAATCCAGCCGCGTCACGGCGCAGTCGGACGGCAGTGCGGACAAAAACGCCTTGGCCAGCTTTCGGGTGTTGGACGCCTCGCGGCGGATACAGCAATCGACAAACAGAACGTTTTTCATTGTGTACGCTCCTGTTCCAGACGGTAAAAGGCTTCAAGCGCGGTCAGAATCTCATTGCGCTCGCCGATGGCAGTCAAGCTTTCGCCGTTTACATAGCCGCCGATGGCATCTGCCGTATCCTCGCCGTAAACAACGACATTATTGAGAATGGAAGCCGTCTTCATCCCGCGCAGACGGCCGATGGTAAACAGCGCGGCGGACTCCATATCCGCGCCCAGCGCGCCCTTGCGCGACCAATAGGCACTCTCCGCGTCGTTTTCCTCGTGATAAAAACTCTCGTGGCTGTGGATGATGCCGACATGATACGGGCAGCCGATCGCCTTTGCGGCGTCCACGCACAAGCCAAGCAGCTGATAATCGGCGACCGCCGGGTATTCCGGATGGACATAGGCCTTTGAAGCCCCATCGTCGCGGATCGCACCGCAGCCAAGAATCAGATCGCCCAGCGCAATGCCTTTTGCAAGGCCCCGCAGGAGCCGATGCGGATGGCGGCGGTTATGCCGATGTTGTGCAGTTCTTCCACGCAGATTCCGGCGGACGAGCCGCCAATGCCCGTGGAGACGGCCAGAACGGGCACGCCCTTATAGGTGCCGGTCAGACTGCGGAACTCGCGGTTGTACGCAAGCTCCCGCACGGATTCCAGCTGCGCGGCCACGCGGTCAAGCCGGGCAGGGTCGCCGGGCAGAATGGCGTACCGGACGCCCAGCGTTTCATCCAGACAAATATGCGGCTGTTTCATCTGTGTTCGCTCCTTTATATCGTCTGTATTTCAATATGATAGCGGTTCCGGCTGCAAAGCGCATGCTCGACCTCCACACGGTAGTCCAGATCGAGCACACCGCCGTGTTCGTTGAGCAGAACGGTCATATCCTCCGTCACGACGCTGATCATCATCGCGCCGAAGCCGACGTCGTATAGAGAGTCATGCGCCTGTCTGCGGTCGAAGACCATTTCGGCGTTGACCTTTCCGCTGCGCCGCAGCGTGACGGTCTTCCGTCCTCGATTTGAAAGGAGGTCACAATGCCCTCAAGCCCGGTCATTTCCGACTCGACATAGGACAAAAGCGCGAAGCCCGGCTCATAGCAGTACGAGCCGTCTGTCACCAGTTTGAGTGTCTGCGGCTCGGCGTCCTCCATGGACTGCGTGCCGGTGATGGAAATTCTTGCGGCCTGTACCATCACGCCTCCAGCGCAAGCGCGATCAGATCGTCCAGAAGGTCACTATAGGGGATACCGCTGGCCTCGAACAGCTTGGGGTACATGGAGATGGATGTGAAGCCCGGGATGGTGTTGATCTCGTTGAAGACGACTTCACCGTCGGATTTTACAAAGAAGTCAACGCGGGACATGCCGCGGCAGCCCATGGCCTTGTAGACGCGCACGGCAAGTTCACGCACCTGCTCGGTGGTCTGCTCGGAAATGCGGGCCGGGATGTACAGGTGGGCGCAGTCGGAGATATATTTTGCGTCATAGTCGTAAAATTCCGCGCCGGAGTCAATTTCGCCGCAGATGGAGGCGAACGGATTGTCGTTGCCGAGTACGGCAACTTCGACCTCCTGCCCGCTGATGAATTCCTCGACCAGCACCTTGCGGTCGTATTTCAGCGCCGCTTCGATCGCCGCCTCCAGCGCGGCGCGGTCCTTCGCCTTTGCGACGCCGACGGATGAGCCGGTCCCGGCGGGCTTGACGAAGACCGGGTATGCGAAACGTGCCTCGACGGTGTTCAGCGCGTTCTCACGGCTGCGCGCGAAGCCCTCGCGCGTGACAAGCTGCCATGCTGCCTGCCGGACGCCTGCGGCGTCGGCGATCAGCTTTGTGATGGTCTTATCCATACAGGCGGCGGAGGCCGCGACGTGCGGACCGACATAGCGAATGCCCGCGATCTGGAGCAGGCCCTGAATCGCGCCGTCCTCGCAGTTTTCGCCGTGCATCACGGGGAAGACCACGTCGATGCGCTCACGCACAACGCAGTCGTTTTCAAAGCTTAAAAGCCCCTGTCCGCGCACGGGCGAAAGCGCCGCGCGGCGGTTTTCCTCGCAGTTTTGCCAGGTGCCGGCGGGCAGCATGCCGTAGTCCTTGCCGCCGAACAGGATCCAGTCGCCGTCCTTGGTGATGCCGACCGGGAAAATGTGATATTTATCTTTGTCCATGCGGTTCAGCACAGACTCGGCTGACCGCAGCGAGACTTCATGCTCCGACGAAACGCCGCCGAACAGCACACAGACACTCAGTTTTTTCAAAACAGGACCCTCTTTTCCGCCGCCGCAGCTAAAAACGCGGTCAGCATTCCTATCATATGCGAAACTGCCGCAGAACACAAGTATCTTTTTCCGAAATCCGGTGATTTTGCCTATGCTGCCTTTTGACTTCTCTGCGCAGGACGGATAAAATAACGGCAGAAACGGGGGAGATCACATGCAGGAGCGAGTACGGATCTGTGACATTGCAGAGGAATTGGGCCTGAGCACGGCGACCGTTTCCAACGTGATTCACGGAAAAACAAATAAAGTCTCAGACGAGACGGGTCAGCGCGTGACGGCGCTGCTCGAAAAAGCGGCAGTATATTCCCAGCATGGCGGGCATTCTGCTGGCCCAGAACAGTTCCGGGATCATCGGCGTGTTCGTCAACGATCATCCGAAGTACGCGGGACATACGCTGCGCGACGGCTTTATCGCAGCCTCGCTGGATGCGCTCTCCACGGAAATAGAGGCTGGCGGGCAGTTTATGATGGTGAAAAAAGGCCCAGTGCGCCGGGGAGGTCGTCCGGTTCGCGTCCATGTGGAACATGGATGGAATCGTCATGATCGGCCAGCTGGGCGAGACCTGCGTGGCGGGCGTCGGGCTGGCGGGAAAATTTGCGTCCATGTATTCTGTTGTGATCGCCGCTGTCGGCGCGGCCGCCGGGATCATGATCTCGCAGTATCTGGGGCAGAAAAACAGTGCGGAGGTGCGGCGGAGTTTTTTTCGGAACCTCCTTCTCGGGCTGGGCGTTGCCGCACTCTTTACCGCGGTCTGCGCGCTGTTTCGGGACCGGTCATGCGCATCTATACAAAGGATGACCGGACCCAACAGGCAGCGGCGGAGTATCTGACGCTGATTTCCGGCATGTTTCTCCCCAAGGCCGGTTCCACGCTTCTGTCCATCGCGTTCCGCTGTGCGGAAAAACCGGGACTGCCGCTGTATGCAGGCATCGTGTCCGCCGTTCTGAACACCGGGCTGAACGAACTTTTGATCTTTGGAAGACTCGGCCTTCCCGCCATGGGCGCAGCCGGTGCGGCAATCGCAACGGTGATCGCGCAGTGCGTCAATTTCCTGCTGCTCCTTCTGGCATCAAAGCAGCTGGCTTTCCTGCGCGCAAAAGAAGTGCCGCACAAGGCCGAGCGGCTGCATTGGAGCCGGTACCTGTCCGTGCTGTTGCCGCTGCTTTTCTGCGAGGCGAGTTGGAGCCTGGGCGAAAACGTCTACGCGGCCATCTATGGCCGCATGGGGACGGCGGAGAGCGCTGCCATGACGCTGACTGCACCCATACAGGGGCTGGTGGTCGGCGCGCTGTGCGGCCTGTCACAGGCGGCGGGCGTGATCGTTGGGAAGCGGCTCGGCGGCGAAGACTATGACGAGGCTTACCAGGCGGCGAAGCGTTTGATGGTCGACGGCGCTGTTGGAGCCGCCGTGCTCTGCACCGTGGTGCTCCTGACGAGCGGGGCGTATGTGGAGATCTACCGGGTCAGCCCTACTGTCAAGCTGATGACGCGGCAGATTCTCTCTGTCTATGCGATGGCTGCGCCGTTCAAGGTGCTCAATATGATTCTCGGCGGCGGCATTCTCCGCAGCGGCGGGCGGACAGCCTATGTCATGGGTATCGATATGCTCGGCACATGGGCCTTCGGCGTCCCGCTGGGCCTTCTGGGCGCGTTTGTCTGGAGACTGCCCATCGCGTACGTCTATCTGCTCCTGTCGCTGGAGGAATGCGTCCGCTTCGCAATCTCCATGGCGGTCTTCCGCCGCAAACGCTGGATGAGACGGCTGGACGGGTGATTCACGCCGGCTTCATCGCAGCAGAAAACGGACGCAGTTGATAGGGGCAGACAGCGTCGTCCGCTCCTACCAAGGTTATACATATATCGCCGTGCCTCGCAAAATTCAGGGCAATGCGTTACAGCTTCAGCTGACGCGCGGCGCATTCATAGGCGGTTTTGTAGTCCTGAAGTTCGCGGGCGGCGAGTTCCATAGCTTGCAGGAGCTCCCGTTCGAGCAGCTTGACAGCGGGCCTGTCCGTTCGGCCTGCCGCAGCGCGGTCATAGCCTCCGCGTACCGGCCGGAGGCCGACGCGAGGCGTGCCTGCAGGATCCGGTATTCCGCCCGGTCTTCCTCCGGCGGCGTGGAAACCGCGCGAAGTTCTGCCTCTGCGGCGACGGTTTTCCCGCGTTCAAGCTGATAGCGGGCCATTGTCAGATGGTATCGGGCGCGGGGGCGTTGTGCGGCATAGGCCTGCCGGTAGTCCGCGAAAGCAGATTCCTCTTGTCCCAGACCCGTGTGCTGCGCGCACCGGGCTAAAATCTCCTGCAGATCCAGCGACAGCTGCGTGCTTTCATAGACGCTTCCGGCGTTCCATGAGAGTCCCTGCTGCGCCAGATGACGCGCCGTGTCAAACCGTTCCGCCTCCAGCGCCCGCTGCGCGCACTGCACTGCGGCCATAGCCAGTGCCAGAGCCTGTTCGTCATCCGGCGCGTGCTCCGGCGCAAGATCGAGACAGGCGGCGTAATCGCCGCGTTTTAAACGGTCGCGCAGCTGCTGCGTGCGCTCGGCCTCCGCCTCATCCTGCTCGTCCGCCAGCAGCCACGAAAGCCGGACGTTCAGAACCGACGCCAGATATTCCAGCGTTCCGACCGACGGAGAGGCCAGGTCATTTTCAATCTGTGAGAGCATATTGCGTGTGATGCGGTCACCTACGACCTGCGACTGCGTCATGCCGCGCGCGAGCCGCGTCTGCTTGAGTTTCTGTCCAAGCGTCATCGTATCACCTCCTGCGTAAATGTCATTTACTCTGCATGTATTCTATCATATCGCATGTCCGTCCGCAAGCGGCATCGCATAAAAGGTTGATTTTCCGCGCACACATGATAAAATAGGGATATCTGAACGAAAAGGATGGTTTCCCGCCATGCAGCGACTTCTGATCCGCAACATCAAGACCCTTGTCTCCTGCGACGAGCAGGATACCGTATATGAAAAACGTCGATCTCTACGCCGAGGACGGCGTGATCCGCGCCATCGGCCCGGCGCTCAAACGGCAGGCCGATGAAATTCTGGATGCCGGCCACATGCTCTGCTATCCGGGCCTTGTCAACACGCACCATCATCTGTACCAGCAGTTTTCCCGCAATCTGCCGCAGGTGCAGAATATGGAACTGTTCGATTGGCTGAAAACACTCTATGAGATCTGGAAAAATCTCGACGCGGAGGTTATCCGCCTGTCGAGCCTGACGGGCATGGGCGAACTCATGAAGCATGGCTGCACGACTTGCTTTGACCACCATTATGTCTTCCCGGCAGGTGCGGGCGATCTGATTGGGACGCAGTTTGAAGCCGCGTCGCAGCTTGGCATGCGCATGCACTGCTCACGCGGCTCTATGGATCTGTCCGTCAAGGATGGCGGTCTGCCGCCAGATTCGGTTGTGCAGACGGTCGATGAGATCATGGCTGACTCCGCACGCCTCATTGAAACGTATCACGACGCGTCGTTTGGCTCCATGCGGCAGGTCGCGCTCGCGCCGTGCTCACCGTTCTCTGTCTCGGCGGAACTTCTGCGGCAGAGCGCCATGCTCGCGCGGCAGTACCACGTCCGCCTGCACACCCATCTGTGCGAGACGAAGGACGAGGAAAACTACATGCTCGCGCGCGAGGGCATGCGCCCGCTGGCGTTCATGCAGACGCTCGGCTGGGTCGGGCCCGACGTGTGGTACGCGCACGGCATTCATTTTAACGATGAAGAACTGAAGCTTCTGGCCGAAACAGGCACCGGCGTGTGCCATTGCCCGGCAAGCAACATGAAGCTGTCCTCCGGCATTGCACGCATTCCGGATATGCTGAAGCTTGGCGTGCCGGTCGGCCTCGGTGTTGATGGCTCCGCGTCCAACGACGGCTCGAGCCTCATGGAGGAACTGCGCACAGCCTTCCTGCTCCACCGGCTGAACTCCAGCCGCGAAGCGCCGTCCGGCTACGACTTCCTCAAGATTGCCACGCGCGGCAGCGCGCGGCTGCTTGGCCGCAGCGACATCGGAAGCCTTGCCGCCGGCAAGTGCTGCGACCTGTTCCTGATCGACAGCCGCCGGATGGAACTTGTCGGGGCGTGTTATGACCCGAAGTCCGTTCTTGCCACCGTCGGCGTGCGCGGCCCGGTCGATTACACAGTCGTAAACGGCAAAATCACTGTCCGCGGGGGCAGGCTTGCCTGCATCGACGAAGAAAAAACTGCCCGCGATGCGCAGGCGAAATGCACGGAGTATCTGGCAAAATAGAAGCAGAGGTTTCTCAGGTATATCCTCCCTGCCTTGCGTAAATGCTAGGCGGGGAGGAGTTTTTTATGCTGATTTCACTCATTCGCGCTGTGATTTTGTATCTGGCGCTGATTCTTGTCGTCCGGCTCATGGGTAAGCGGCAGCTGGGCGAGATGGAGCCGATGGAATTCGTCGTGACGATGCTGATCGCCAACCTCGCCGCCGTGCCGATGCAGGAGACGGGCACGCCGCTGCTGGCGGGGCTGCTGCCGATTTTGGTTGTGCTGAGCGTGGAGCTGGTTCTGTCCGTGCTGACATACCGGAGCGTGGGCATGCGGCGGTTTCTGTGCGGCAAACCAGTTATTTTGATCGAAAACGGGCGGCTCTTGCAGCAGAATCTTAAAAAACGCGCGTCAATACGGATGAACTGGCAGAATATCTGCGCATCCAGGGCGTGACAGACCTTTCGCAGGTACAGTATGCCATTTTGGAGACGAGCGGCGCGATTTCGACGTTTCTATATCCCAAATACGAACCGGCGCCCGCCAAGGACGCCGGGGTGCAGGTAGGGGGCGCGGAAGCTGCCAATCACTGTCATTGCCTCCGGGCGGTCTCATGCGGCAGAATCTGACGCTTCTGGGCCGGGATGAGGCATGGGTGCAGGAAATTTTGAAAAATTATAACTGCCGCGTGCAGGACGTCTATCTGCTTACGAAGTGAGCCGGGCGGCAAGCTGTATTTTGCTGCTATGCGGGAGGATGAGACATGAAGCATATTCTGATCGCGTGTCTCGTGTTTGCGCTGTGTCTGGCCGTGGGGCTGTTTTCCCTGTTTTATGTGCGCGCGTCCGGTGAGCAGACGGTCGAGCTTCTGAGCGCTCCATCCGTCAGGCGGAGGGGAGAACTACACCGCAGCGGCGGCGTCGCTGCAGCAGGCAAAGCAGGTTTGGGAGGGCCGCGAAACAATTCTTGGAATTTTTTGCACCATGAGGAGGTTGACGAGATCCTGGCCCTGTTCGCGCAGCTCGAGGCGTTTATCAAGCTGGAAGATCTGGACGATTACCTCGCCGCCTGCCACGAACTCACCGCCCGCCTCGAACACATCCGCCGCATGGAACTGCCGACGGTGGAGAATGTGATGTAGGGAACGCAGTTGGTAGGGGCGGGGCTCTGCTCCGCCCGGCAGGATGCAGCGTTTTTACAGAAATCCGCAGCAAACTCGTAACTTCCCAGCGGGCCGATGTGGGCATCGGCCCCTACGGTCAAGTGGGCAAAGAAAACTCCCAACGCACCCGGACAGCGGATTTTTCACGCTGCGCTGCACCATTTTTCCTTGAAATACGTCAGTATTCCTGCGAAAAAAATGTCTTGCTCAGCGCAAAAATTTCTCGCTGCCGGTCACATTGGGAGTTTTCAGATACACCCTACGAGTTTGCATGGACGTTTTTTTCGCAGGCGCTTTAAAGAAAAAACGCCCCGCTGGCGCAGCGGGGCGTAGTGTTTTAGCGTTCTTCGAGAATTTTGTTCAGTTCGCGCATGAAGCTGTCGATGTCCTTAAACTGGCGATAGACGGATGCAAAGCGGACATAGGCGACTTCGTCGAGCGGCTTGAGACGCTCCATGACCAGTTCGCCGATTTTTCTGTGGAGATTTCCCGGTCGAGCGAATTCTGGATGGCCTGCTCGATTTCGTCGGTGGCTCTTTTCCAGTTCAGCCAGCGGGACCGGGCGTTTTTCGCATGCGCGGAGCATGCCGTTGAGGATCTTGTTGCGGTCGAACTGCTGGCGGCTGCTGTCGCGCTTGATGACGACGATGGGCAGGCTTTCGACTGTTTCATATGTAGTAAACCGCTTCTGACATTGCAGGCATTCACGGCGGCGGCGAATGCTCACCCCGTCGTCCGAATGACGGGAATCGACGACCTTGCTCTCCTGATAGCCGCAGTACGGGCATTTCATGGCGAAAACTCCTCTCTTCTTTCCGGCGGACGCGCATCTTGCGCATCTGTCCATTTTCTGTTATGATTGTAGCAAAAAAGAGAGGCCTTGTCTATTCTTTTTTCTACAGCCAGTCCTGGAGGACGTCGTTCAGCGAATCCGGCGTAACGGCGAAGTAGGCCAGCTGATCGACGAGCGTGAAGATGCGGGTGCCGCGCATGGTGATGCGCGGGATACCGGCGTAGCACTGCGCCTCGCCGGTCTGCGCGAGGATCTCTACGCCGTAGCATTCTGCGCAGCCGCCCAGCACGCTGTCATTGAGCAGATAATATTCCAAATGCAGCGGCGTGCCCTCCTGTGTTTTGATGTCTTTTGTGTGAATCAGGCTTTTGTTTCTCATGGTGTTCTCCCTCCCAAGTCTATTGAACCATAACTTCTGCAATTCGCAAACCAAAAAATTTCGCATGATTCGACAAAACTACCGGGATTTTTGATAATTTTTACGGAAAAATAAAACGCGTTTTGGAGGAATTGTATAAGCCGGAGCGGATCTTTTGTCGAAAACTTTCGGGTATAGGAGGGGAACGGATGGAACTGAAAAAAGCGGGTCGAACAGCTGCTTGCACGCATTGCGGCTATGCAGATCCCCATTTACGCGGGCAACGCGTCGTTTTTCCTGCTGCTGTCCGTATTCCCAATCGTGAGTTTGCTGCTGTCCCTGCTTCCGTATACGCCGTTGACGCTGGAGCATCTGCTCGGCTTCTGCGCGCAGCTTGCGCCGGACTGGCTGATGCGGCTGCTGGAATATTTTATCAGGACACTCTATAAGTCGAGTTCGGCGGCAATCATCTCGGCCAGCGTCGTGCTGACGCTCTGGTCGGCCTCAAAGGGGATGTTGAGCCTTTTGTACGGGCTTGATGCCGTGTTGGAGGTGCGCGAGACGCGCCGGTATCTGCGCAGGCGGCTTTTGTGCGTGCTGTACACGGTCGGGATGCTGCTGGCGCTGCTGCTGACGCTGGGGCTCTATGTCGGCGGGCAGGCGCTGCTGGCGTTTCTGCTGGCACGGGGCTTTTCCTTTGCCGCCGTGCTTGAGCCGATCCTGCGGAATTTGCATCTGTATTCATTCGTGCTGCTGACGGCGCTGTTTACGGGCGTGTTTCTGGCTCTGCCGGACAAGCGGCAGCGGTTCGTCACGTTCTGCCCGGCGCGGCGGGCGCCGCCTGCGCGTGGGTGATCTATTCGGAGATCTATTCGTGGTACGTCAACCACATCGCCAAAGCCTCAGCGCTCTATGGGAGCCTGTCCGTGCTGCTTCTGATGCTTTTGTGGCTGTACGCGTGTATTTCCATTCTGTTTTACGGCGCGCTGCTCAATCACGCGCTGTTCGACTGGAAGGAAGAGAAGGAGAAGCCGGAATGTTCGGATACGTGATCGCCGACCTTGCGCGGCTGGACGAAGGGCAGCAGACGCGCTACAAGAGCTTCTACTGCGGGCTGTGCCGCGCGCTGTACCGCGGCTACGGGCCGGTCCCGGCGCTGGCGTTAACCTATGATATGGCGTTTCTGACGCTGTTTCTGTCCGCGCTCTACGAACCGGCGGAGCAGTCGGGCGCATCGCGCTGCCTGCGCCATCCGGCGCAGGCGCAGAGCTGGACGCAGACGGCATTCACCGGCTACGCGGCGGCAATGAACTGCCTGCTGGCCTATGAGAACCGCCGGGACGACTGGCACGACGATCAAAAGCTTTCCGCAGCAGCCGCCGCAGGGCTTCTCGGCCCCGGCGCGAAGCGGGCCGCCGCGCAGTATCCGGAAAAGGCCGCCGCCATCCGTGCCGCGCTTCAGACCATCACGCAGGCAGAGGAAGACCGCACGGCTTATTCCGAAGCGCCCGCCAACGCGTTTGGAGAACTGATGGCGGAGCTGTTTACAGTGAAAGCAGATCACTGGACGCCGGTTCTGCGGCAGTTTGGCCGGAGTCTCGGCAAGCTGATCTATTTTATGGACGCGGCCTGCGATCTGGAAGAGGATCGGAAAAAGGGCCAGTATAACCCGCTGGCGCTGCTGGGCGTACAGAGCGGCGCGGACTTCCGCCCGCAGCTGACGCTTCTGGCGGGCGACGCGGCGGAGGCGTTTGAGCGCCTGCCCATCGTGCAGGATGCAGCGATATTACAGAACATTCTATATTCCGGCGTCTGGACGCGCTTTGAAGCGGCGTTCCGGACGAAGCAGGAGGAACCAACATGATCGACGATCCCTACAGCGTGCTCGGCCTGACGCCGGACGCGAGCGACGAGGAGGTCAAGCGCGCTTACCGCGCGCTGGCGAAGAAATACCACCCGGACATGAATCCGGGCGACCAGCACGCGGCGGAGATGATGAACCACATCAACGCCGCCTATGACCAGATCAAAAACCCGCAGCCGCGCATGAACACGCAGCAGCGAAGCTATCAGGCAGACCCCTTTGCGGGCTGGTACCGGCAGAGCTATCAGGGCGCGTGGTCAGAGGCCGACCCGATGGAGTCCGCGCGGCGGTACATCTTTGTGCAGGAATACGAGCGGGCGCTGCGGACGCTGAACACCGTGCCCGAATCACAGCGCACGGCGCAGTGGTATTATCTCGCCGCCGTTGCGAATACGAACCTCGGCAACCGCGTGCTCGGCTATGAGCAGATCACCAGAGCCTGCGCCATGGACCCGGCGAACGCGGAATACGCCGCCGCCCGCGACCAGATCGGCCGAAGCGGCACGGTCTACCACAGCCGTCAGTCCGGCTTCGGCTTCGACAACATCGACCTGAGCCGCGCCTGCTGCGGCATCTGCGCCGCAATGTCCTGCCTCTCCGGCCGCTGCCCGACCATCCTGTGGTGCTGAGAGAAAGGCTGTTCTTTTGTGGCGGGGTGTGCTATAATAAATTAAATGCCCATCAATGCAAGAACACTTTTCGGTTTTCTTGGCTCTTTCCCGCGAAATTTGAAGCAGCTCAATACTTCCGACGCTGTTCTTAAAGCCGTTGTAGGGGTTGATGCCGGTCACAGCCGTTCGCGGCGAAGGAGCGTTACGGATGTGGGTCTGCCGCTTGCCGGTACACATCGGCCCGGCAGGATGCACCGGTTTTACTGAAATCCTCGGCGAATTCGTAACTTCTCATTGGGCGGACAGAGTCGTCCGCCCGCAGGATATATCGATTTACACGTATCCCGTAGGGGGCCAGACGACCGGTTTCTGTCCGCCCGCAGACCGCACCGGTTCTTACGGGAATCTACGGCGAATCCGTACTTCCCTGCAAGTTTTGAACGAAAGGCGTTTTTACAGCAGATATTGAATCGCAGCTAACAAATTTGGTGCACCATAACAGGCGGCGCGTACCAAAGCGCCCGTAGGGTGAGTCCGTGTGTTCGTAATATCTGTAAATCAGATTCCTGCCTGAATCGCACCGCAGGATGCACCCCGCGTCCCCAAGCGCCCCTTTTCTCCCCTATCTTTTCCGGCAAGACGGAAAAGAAAGGGCCGTCGGAGACATCCCACAGTATCATATTCCCACAAAAGTACCAAACCAGACAGGAGAACTCCCATGAACAACGACCACAGCACCGAGCGGCTGGACTACCAGAGCGGACAGCGGAACGAAAAAGAGCAGCGGGGGGAGTATACGCCCCGGCCGAAGCACCAGATCGTGCTGGCGTGGGTGCTGATCGCCATTGTGGTGTTCGGCGTCCTCGGCATGTGCTACTGGGAAATCTTCGGGAAGTTCTGATATGCGCATTCTTGGCATCGACCCCGGCTACGCCACGACCGGGTTTGGCATTTTGGAGGCCGGACGCGGCAGCGTCCAGTTGCTCAACTACGGCACCATCACGACACCCACAACGCTTACATTCCCGGAGCGGCTTGTGGTGCTCTATGACGATATGGCGCAGCTCATCGAGACGGTCAAGCCGGACGCCGTGGCGGTCGAGGAGCTGTTCTGGGGGCATAACGTCACGACCGGCATCGGCGTGAGCCACGGCCGCGGTGTCATTTTGCTTGCGATCTGCAAATCAGGCGCGCCGCTTTTTGAGTATACCGCCCAATCAGGTCAAGCAGGCCGTCGTCGGCTACGGCAGCGCGGACAACACCAGGTCATGGAGATGACGCGGCGCATTCTGCACATGGAGAAGGTCGCACGGCCGGACGACGCGGCGGACGCGATTGCCATTGCACTCTGCCATGCGCGAAGCTCCACCTCGCTTCTGGCGCAGAAAGGATACCGGTAATGTTTTATTATCTGAACGGAACAATTACGCTGCTCGACGCCAATCTCGCGGTCGTGGACTGCGGCGGCGTGGGCTACGCGTGCCATACGACAAATTATACGCTTGCCCGACTCCAGCTCGGAAAGCCTGCAAAACTTTTTCACCTACTGCAACATCAAGGAGGATGCCTTCGACATCTTCGGCTTTTTCACACGCGAGGAACTGAACTGCTTCGAGCGGCTTCTCGGCGTGACGGGCGTGGGGACGAAGGCGGCACTCGCCATCTTGTCCGCCGTCTCGCCGGACCAGCTGACACTGGCTGTTATGACGCAGGACGACAAGACCATCACCATGGCGCAGGGCGTGGGCAAAAAGCTGGCCCAGCGCATCATTCTGGAACTCAAGGATAAACTTCGGCGCAAGCCAGCTGGAACTGAATACAGCGGAGTTCGCCGGCGCTGGCGTGCTGGGCACGCGGCAGCAAGTCCAGCAGAGGCGACCGCCGCGCTTGTCGGCCTCGGCTATTCGCAGACGGAGGCGGCGGCTGCGCTCAAAGGCATCGACATTGAGAACCTTTCCATCGAAGACGTGATCCGCCGGGCGCTGCGCGCCGCGGCGCAGCAGTAAGGAGGGCACGGCATGAGTCTGGATTTTTTCGCAGAAATACGACGCGCCCATTGTCACCACGAGCCTGACGCCGCAGGACGAGGGCGAGATCAGCCTGCGCCCGAAGCTGCTGGCCGACTATACCGGACAGGAGAAGGCCAAGGGCAACCTTGCCATTTATATTGAGGCTGCCAGGCGGCGCAATGAGCCGCTCGACCATGTCCTGCTCTACGGCCCGCCGGGCCTCGGCAAGACGACGCTCGCAGGCGTCATCGCCAACGAAATGGGCGCTGGCATCCGTGTGACCTCCGGCCCGGCGATCGAAAAGGCCGGCGATTTGGCCGCACTGCTGACGAATCTTGCGCCGGGCGATATTCTATTCATTGATGAAATTCACCGCCTCAACCGGGCGGTCGAGGAAATTCTGTATCCGGCTATGGAGGATTTTGCTATCGATATCATCGTCGGCAAGGGCCCGTCGGCCAACTCCATCCGGCTCGATCTGCCGCGCTTTACCCTCATCGGCGCAACGACCAGAGCCGGGCAGCTTTCCAGCCCCCTGCGCGACCGTTTCGGCGTGCAGCTGCGTCTGGAACTGTATACCACAGAGGAATTGCAGCGCATCGTCATGCGATCGGCCGCGCTGCTTGGAATTGAGATCGAGCCCCTCGGGCGCGCGGGAGATTGCGTCGCGCTCGCGCGGGACGCCGCGCATCGCGAACCGGCTGCTGCGCCGTGTACGCGATTTTGCACAGGTCTGCCACGACGGGTGTGATTACCGTCCGAGGCTGCCGACCACGCGCTCAGTAAGCTTGAGGTTGACCATTTGGGCCTCGACGCGGTTGACCGCCGCATGCTTACCGCCATCGTGAAAAATTACGGCGGCGGCCCAGTGGGCCTTGAGACGCTGGCTGCGACCATCGGTGAGGAGGCCGTCACGCTGGAGGACGTCTATGAGCCGTATCTGCTGCAAATCGGGTTTCTGACGCGCACGCCGCGCGGCCGCTGCGTCACGCAGCTGGCGTATGAGCATCTTCATCTGCCGTCTCCCGTGCAGCCTGCCGGGACGCAGCTTTCATTCTGAGTTTTGAGGAGCAATACATACTATGGGTAAATTATTCGGCACGGACGGCATCCGCGGCGTTGCCAATGAAACGTTGGACGCGAAGCTCGCTTACCGCATCGGGCAGGCGGCGGCGATCTCGCTCTGCGACGATTCCGGCACGAAGCCAACCGTCGTCATCGGCAAGGACACGCGCATTTCCTCGGATATGCTCGAGGGCGCGCTCGTCGCGGGACTGACAGCCTGCGGCTGCAACGCGATTCTGCTCGGCGTGATCCCGCCGCCTGCCGTCGCGTATCTGACGGTTCAGCTCCATGCGGATGCAGGCATGGTCATCTCCGCCTCGCACAATCCGTACGAGCACAACGGCATCAAGATGTTCTCGTCCGAGGGCTTCAAGCTGAACGACGCGCTCGAAGCGCGCATCGAGGATTTGATTTTGCAGGACGGAGAGCTGCCTGTCAAAACGCATGGAGAGATTGGTCAGGTCATGTCCGGCAGCTTTGCGGCGGAATACTATCTTGACCATCTGGCCTCGACCATCGAGAGCCTTGAGCCGCTGCGCGTTCTCGTCGACTGCGCGAACGGCGCGGCCTCGACCACGGCGCGGTATCTGTTCGGCAGGTTTCCGCTGCAGGCAGAGTATCTGAATGACAAGCCGAACGGTGTCAACATCAACGAGGGCTGCGGCTCGACGCATCTGGAAGCACTCTGCGATGCGGTCAAAGCAGGCGGCTACGACCTCGGCATTGCGTTTGACGGCGACGCCGACCGCTGTTTGACCGTCGACGAACAGGGCTGCGTCATTGACGGCGACAAGATGATGGCCATCTGCGCCGCAGAGATGGAGAAAAAGGGCCGCCTGCACGGCGGCGGCTTCGTCGCGACGGTCATGTCGAACATCGGCCTGCACAAATACTGCGCAGAGCACGGCCTGCGGCTTTTGTGCGCGTCGGTCGGCGACCGGAACGTATTGGAGCTCATGCAGAAGGGGGGATGCGCCTCGGCGGCGAGCAGTCGGGCCATATCATTTTCTTGGACTACATGCCAACCGGCGACGGCCAGCTGGCCGCGCTGCAATTTCTCGATATCCTTTCGCACAGCGGCAAAAAGGCCAGCGAACTGTCTGCCGCCGTGCGGCAGTACCCGCAGCTGCTGCAAAATGTCCGCGTGACCTCAAACGAACAGAAGACGGCCATCATGCGGTCGGATTCCCTTCGCGAAGCGATTCAAAAAGCAGAGGCCGAGCTGGGGAAAACGGCCGCGTGCTTATCCGCCCGTCCGGCACGGAGCCGCTCATCCGCGTGATGGTCGAGGCCGGGACGGAGCAGCAGGCGCAGGCGGTCACGCAGGCGCTTGTGCAGCACGTCGAAAATCTACAAAAATCATCAGAGAAATAAAATAAGTTTTATTTACTATTGACAACCGGAAAAATATCGCATATAATCGCTAGTGTTGGGTAATAAAAATTTCCAACCAGAGCCACGCAGATCTTTCATCACTCCGTTGCACCCTCTCTTCGTGTATGGACCCTGGCAAGATTGACTGGCGCTTTTCCCGGCGAAATCAGGCACGGCCTGATCGCATATAAAGCCCGGATCGCATACGAGCGCAAGCCGCAGTTGCAGGGCAAATCCATTTTTTATCGCAAAGAGAGGTAACAAAAATGTTTGAAGACAAGACTTTAGTGTGCAAAGAGTGTGGCAAGGAATTTGTGTTCACCGCCGGTGAGCAGGAGTTCTACGCAGAGCGTGGCTTCCAGAATGAGCCGCAGCGCTGCAAGGCCTGCCGCGACGCCCGCAAGAACGCTACCCGCGGCCCCAGAGAGTACTACACCGCTGAGCCTGCGCTGCCTGCGGCGGCGAAGCCCGTGTTCCGTTCGAGCCGAAGTCCGACCGTCCCGTCTATTGCAGCGATTGCTTCGCCCGCATGAAGCTCAGGGCTAAGTTCTATTCTGCCACCAAAGATCCGCACCTGACCTGACGCAGGGCTTTATGGCGGCCATTCGCGCTTTCTATCTGTTTTTGCAAGCACGGGAACTGGTGATGGATAGCGAATGCCCTTGGAAAGGATGAACGGTACGATGTGATCATAATCGCCCCGGCGGAATTTTCGGCATATGAGTTGTCAAAACTCTGTCCGAGAAGAAAATCGCTGTGTTTGAAGAGGGACAGCCGCTCGAAAAACGCAAATGTCCCATTGACGGCAAACGGTCGCTACTGCGTCGGCTGTCCGACGTGCGATCATGAACGGCTTCGGCGGCGCGGGGGGCGTTTTCTGACGGAAAATACAACAACCGACGAACGATTTCGGCGGCACGCTTTATGAATATATCGGCAAAAAAGCAGGCCATGGAACTGATGCACTACGTCGATGCGATCAACGTCAGCCACGGCGGGGAGAACACACGGCTGTATTCCACTGCCAACAGCGCGTTCAAGACTCGCTGCCTGCAATGCAATCTGCATCTGCTCGATGCGTCTGTCCGGCACCCTTGGAACGGACATCAATTTTGTAGTGCTGAAAAAATCTCTTTGCCGAGTTGGAACCAAAGGTCGATTTCTACTTCCGCACGCCCGTACGGCAGGTGTTGGTGGCGGACGGCGGCTATGAGATCGTCACGGACAGCGGAAGCTATTTCTGCAAAGCAGTGCATTGTCTCCGTCGGCCGCAGCGGCAGCAAGTGGATGGAGAGCGTGTGCCGAGAACTGAACATCGAGACAAAAATCCAACCGCGTCGATATCGGTGTGCGTGTGGAATTGCCCGCTGAGATTTTTAAGCACCTGACTGACGAACTCTATGAGAGCAAGATCGTCTACAAGACTGAAAAATATCAGGATTTGGTCCGTACGTTCTGCATGAACCCGAAGGGCGCGGTCGTGACGGAGAACACAACGGCATCGTGACCGTCAACGGTCACAGCTATGAGGATCCGCCAAGCAGACCGAAAACACAACTTTGCTCCTGCTTGTCTCCAAGCACTTTTTTACAGAGCCTTTCAAGGACTCCAACGGCTACGGCGAGTCCATCGCACGGCTTTCTCCAACATGCTTGGCGGCGGCGGTAATGGCAGCGCTTCGGCGATTTGATCCGCGGCCAACGGTCAACGCAGAAGCGCATCGACAAATCTTTCGTTACCCCTGACCCTGACGGCCGCCGGGCGATTTGTCGCTGGTCATTCCGAAGCGCATTCTCGACGGCATCATCGAGATGATCTACGCGCTTGACAAGATCGCTCCGGTACAGCAAACGACGATACGCTGTTTTATGGCGTCGAGGTCAAGTTCTATAACATGGAAGTTTCTGTCGATGAGAATCTGGAAACAGCGCACAAGGGCCTGTTCATCATCGGCGACGGCAGCGGCATCACATTCCCTGTCCCACGCCTCCGCCAGCGGCGTCTATGTTGCGCGGTATCTTGCAGCACACGAAGCATAATATATTATGCGTCTACAACGGCGACGGCAGCCAATCGGCGGGGTCTACAGCGAATCACCGACCTATCTTGGAGCTGAACGCAGACGGCGAGGGGCGTTTTCTGCGTGGACGGCAGAGCCGCCCGCAGTCAGGCAGCGGCAGACTGGACTGGCCCCACGCTGACGATGGGCGGCGCGCGCTGGAAAGAACGATCAGCGCGGATACGATCGATATCGACTTTTTGATGCCGATATCCGCATGAAGTTTTTTCCGCCCGGCTTCTGCCGCGCTTCACTGCCAGAACAGGCGCAGGAAGCGAAGTGGACGGGCCACAGAGCCGGATGCGGGAGACAAATACTGACGCAGCATCGGATTATGCGGCCTATTGGGCCGGAGACTGGTACGGCTGGCATGTTGTGATCCGTGCAAGCGAGGAACTGCAATATCTGGAAGGACACCGCGTGGGACGCCTGCGCGCGGATTCGTGTCCGCGAGACACTGGAACTCTCACCGTTTGGGATACGGAAACTGACCCCCGGCGAACGCGCTTCTGCTCCGAACTGGCGTCGAGTTTTCCCGGTACGATGACGCCGGGTGCATGACGGCGGACGCCGGCGCTTATTTGGGCTACGATCTGACGGATGGCCTTCTGTGCGATCCGGCGTCCGAGGTACGAGCGTTTGCGCATATGATCTTGATTTCAGGGCGCGCGGAGGATGAAAACGGCGGCTGGGTGCGCTTCGATATCTGCCCATGGGGCATGGACCGGGGAAGACGCGTGCGCACTGAGCAATACAAGCGGCTGCCTGGCACGCAATATGCTCCCGCCAGATTATGACAGCTGGTAGCGCGCTGCGCAGCGCCAGGCGTCACCGATATGCCGGACTCGTTCGAGACGGCGAAATAAGAAAGGAGAACTGGTCATGGCGTTTTGCTTGTGCGGAAGCGAAATCGCGGAATCAGCGAAATTTTGTACACAGTGCGGCAAGACTTACGCCAGTACGTCCCGCAGGAGGAACCAACGAGTTGTATACGGAAAGTATTCCGCACGAGCAGTCTGCCGCGCAGAGCGAGGCTCCGCGCGGAAAAGCAGAAAGAAAAAGTCCAAAGCGCCGCTGGTCATCGGAATTATCGCGGGAGTTCTGTGCAGCGCCGTGCTTTGGTGGCTGATTGGAAGAACGCTGTTTGCTCCCTACCGGCAGTCCAGGAGTCTGTCGATCCACTCCCCCGAATATCACTGCACAGACCTCGTTCTGGAACGGCGGCTGGTATGGCTGGTGGATAATCGAATCCGGAACCGGCGCCTACAAAGACCATGCAACAGCTGGTGGGACGCCTGCGCGCAGATCGACCTCGCCTCCGGACGGAAGCGGAACGCTTACCCTGCAATGGGACGATTCCTGCGCGGCAGGTCGAACTATCGCGGACGCACAGGTTCAGGCAGATTCTGACCTCACGACAGTGGGCGGCTCGTTTCGACGGACAGCCAGCTTCTTTGACTGCGCGCTGAGCGGGGCAGGCGCAGCGTGGTATGTTGCGGCTGCGCCTTGAGGGCGATACCGGCCCCCTATATGATCACCATCTCCGGCGTCTATACGGATCCGGAGGATAGCGGAGAATTCCTTCGTCTATACGATCTATCTGCGTCCATGGGGCATGGATTGGGAGGATATGCGTGCGGATAACGGTCGCTTCTGCCGTATTTCTGCACGACGACTGGTATCACTGCCGCTGATCGGAGAATCCGGCGCGTCTGTTCCAAACGCCATCGGCGGAAGCCCACGGCATAAGCATATACACAAATTACACTGAAAATGGAGGTTTACAGATATGGAACTGGCAGAAAAACGTACGAGCAGTGGCTTGCGCAGCAGGGGTTTGGGCGAACTGCGTACGGAACTGGATGCGATGCAGTCTGATGCAGAAGCTGTCACCGACGCGTTCTACCGCGATCTGGAGTTTGGTACGGCGAATTTACCGCACTGGCGATGCTCGGCATGGTGCTGGGCTCCGGATGAATGTCTGGCGGTCACCCGCGCAACGCAGAACGTTTGCACAGTATCTCAATGAGACGGATCTGCCGAGACCGTTGCCATGAAGCCATGACAGCCGCATCAAGAGCGATGTTTTTTTGCCCGTGAAGCGGCAGCAGTTTTACGGCCAACGGCATCTGGCCTATCTCTACCCCCGCCTTGAGAGCCCGAGTTTCCGGCGCTGGGATTTGCCGTGCGCCATCTGCACTGCGGCCTCGGCGTCTGCGTTACGGCCAGCCACAACCCGGCGGAATACAACGGCTATAAGGTCTACGGCGCCGACGGCTGCCAGATGACGCCGGAGGCGGCAAAGCGCGTGGTTGCGCTGCTGGAGCATGGACTATTTGCCAGCGCAAAAACCGCTGGACTTTGATGCAGCGCTGGCCGCCAGGGGAGTATCCGGTACATCCCAGACGGGGTACTGGATGCGTTTGCGAATGCCGTTTACGCGCAGCGTATGCTGGCAACGGAATTGCGAATCTGAAGCTTGTCTACACGCCGCTCAACGGCGCGGGACTTGAATGCGTCAAAAAGCTGACGCAGAAGCTGGGAATCGGAACATGACCATCGTAAAAGAGCAGGAGCAGCCGGACGGTCATTTTCCGACCTGCCCATATCGAACCCGGAGATCCGTCAGGCCAGCGGAACTGGGACTGCAATGCTGCGACCGTGTCCGCCCACGACATTTTGGTGATCGGCACCGGCCCCGACTGTGACCGCTGCAGCACGGCCGTGCCGGACAGCAAGAGGGCGACTACCGTATTTCCGGCTTATTAAGAATGGGCGTTATTCTGTTGGACTTATCTGCCGCAGCCGCATGTAAACGGTACGATGCCCGAAAATCCTGTCGCCGTTGCGACATGTTTTAAACGGTCATGGTCACAGCTTTAATGCCAAAAAACCGGTATGAAGACTGCGGCGCGTGCTCACCGGCTTTAAGTATATCGGCGAACGAATCGCTGCTGAACCGGGCGGCATCAGGGCTGCTATATCTTCGGCTTTGAGAAAGCTACGGGTATCTCTCCGG
>VOFG01004843.1_pt1 | contig 46797 bp, 61 predicted proteins | sample 5384171 | NCBI WGS metagenome assembly VOFG01 (sample SAMN12384726, study PRJNA508395) | human gut metagenome | isolation source: healthy gut F | host: Homo sapiens
CAGCCAGAATATAGTCCAAAAATTCCGTGTCAAAATCCGCCGGGCCAGCCGGTGTTCCGGGAATCACAGCGGCAGCCCTTGGGTCCAGCCGCAGCTCCACGGGGATCTGCCCCGCGGCTGTCCGATCCTCTACCAGTGCCTTCCGCAGCATGGGCAGAAACCGCTCCGCCACGGTTCTGTGGACCAGACACACCTCCTCGGCGTTGCACACGGAGGGGCGGCTGGTTTTGGCGTTGACAATGATCTTCACCGCCTTGTCCAAATCGGCGTATTCGTCCACATACACATGGCAGATGCCGGTGCCGGTCTGGATGCAGGGCACCGTCGCCTGCTCCACGCAGGCCCGGATCAGTCCCGCCCCGCCCCGGGGGATCAGCAGATCCACCAGCCCGTCCGCCGTCATCAGAACGCGGGCGCTCTCATGACTGGTATCCTCCAGAATATTCACGATGTCCGGGTCGCCGCCCACGGCGGAAATTCCCTGCTTCAGCGCCTTTACGATGGCAGTGGAGGTGCGGACTGCCTCTTTCCCGCTGCGGAGAACGCAGACGTTGCCGCTTTTCACTGTCAGTGCCGCCGCATCGGAGGTGACATTGGGGCGGCTCTCGTAAATGATCGCCACCAGTCCCAAGGGCACCTGCTTTTTGTAAATGGTCATACCGTTGGCGTGGTGTGTACTTCCGACAAAATCCGCCCGGTGTGATCCGGCAGGGCTTCACCGTGGCCCGGATACCCTCCGCCATAGCAGCGATGCGGCTCTCATCCAGCCGCAGCCGGTCCAGCATCACATCGGAGATATGCCCCGGGCATCGCTCATGATCGGCTCCATTTTCCGCCAGAATCAGCGCCCTCATGGGACACGAAGACTGTCGGCCATGGACAGCAGCAGGGCGTTTTGCCTGCCTCGTCCAGGACGGCCAGTTCGCCCCGGGCGGCGCGGGTCGTTTTTCGAAAGAATATCGATAGTGGTCATTGGCTCACCTTCTCCTTTGCCAGAAATCGGGTGCCCACAGGCTTTCCGCCCACGATGTCGTACAGCAGGGCGGGCTTGCTGCCATTGGCGATGACCATCTGGCAGCCGACCTCGGTGACGATCTGCGCAGCCTTCAGCTTGGTGGCCATGCCGCCTGTGCCCAGGCCGCTGCCGCTGCCGCCGCCCAGAGCGAGAATTGTGCGCGTCGATGGACGGCACCACGGGGATAAGCTTCGCGGTGGGATCCTGTGGGGATCGCCGTCATACAGGCCGTCGATATCGCTGAGCAATATCAGCAGATCGGCCTGCACCGCCGCCGCCACGATGGCGGAAAGCGTGTCGTTTTCGCCGATGGTGTTCTCCACGCCCACCTCGTCAGTGGCCACGGTGTCGTTTTCGTTGATGACAGGCAGCGCGCCCAGCTCCAACAGGCGAAAAATGGTGTTCCGCATATTACGGCTGCGCTGCTCGTTCTTTACATCCTCGCCGGTGAGCAGTACCTGTGCCACTGTGTGATTGTACTCGTTGAACAGCTTGTCATAGGTGTACATCAGCTCGCACTGGCCGACGGCGGCGGCCGCCTGCTTCGTGGGCATATCCCGGGCCGTCCCGGCAGGTTCAGTTTGCCAACGCCCATGCCGATCGCGCCGGACGAGACGAGCACCAGCTCGTGTCCTGCATTCTTGAGGTCGCTCATGACCCTGCACAGGCCCTCCATCCGCTGGATGTTCAGCCGTCCGGTGGCGTGGGCCAGGTGGAGGTGCCGACTTTTACCGTGATACGCATAGAAATGCCCCCTTCGGGAATGGAATTTGGAGCCATTATACTACGAAACCCCGGGGATGAAAAGAAAAATTTTCCCTTGACAGGAGGGAGAACATCGTGATATGCTAACTGTACTAACACGCATAGTACACTTGATACGGAAAGGAGCGTGTGCGATATGATCGTGCTGGATTACCGGGACAGCCGTCCCCTGTACCAGCAGGTGAAGGACAGCCTGCGGCGCATGATGCTGACAGGGCTGCTGGAGCCGGACGAAAAGCTGCCCTCCGTGCGCTCTCTGGCTACGCAGCTGGCCATCAACCCCAACACCATCCAGCGGGCTTACGCGGAGCTGGAGGCGGGGGGTACATCTACTCTGTGGCGGGCAGAGGGAGCTTTGTCTCCGCCGGGGACGGCGAGCATCTGCGGCGCATCGCTGAACTGACTGGGGGCGGCTGGGCAGCCGCTACTGGAGGAGCTGAAGAGCCTGGGCTATACCCGGGAACAGCTGCTGGTACTTTGGGAAGGAGGAGAGGGTAAATGATCGAGGTAAAAAACGTCGTCAAGACCTTTGACGGCTTCCGGGCGCTGGACGACCTGACCATGACGGTGCCCCACGGCGCGGTGTACGGCCTGGTAGGGCCCAACGGTGCGGGGAAATCCACCATCATCCGCCATTTGGCGGGCATCTACCGGCAGGACAGCGGCGACGTGCTGGTGGACGGTCAGCCGGTATATGAGAACACCGCCGTGAAGAGTCGTATGGCCGTTATCGGCGACGACTGGTACTACTTCCCGCAGTCGGGCATCCGGGAGATGGCGAAATTCCTCGCCGGTATCTACCCCGATTTCAGCTGGGAGCGGTACGAGAAGCTGAAGCAGGTCTTCCCGCTGGATGAGAAGATGATGCTGCGGCGCATGAGCAAGGGTATGCAGAAGCAGGCGGCCTTTTGGCTGATGGTGTGCTGTATGCCGGAGTACCTCATTCTGGACGAGCCGGTGGATGGCCTTGACCCGGTGATGCGGCGGCAGGTGTGGTCGCTGCTTCTGGGCGACGTGGCGGAGCGCGGCACGACGGTGCTGGTCTCCAGCCACAACCTGCGGGAGCTGGAGGACGTGTGCGACCACGTGGGCATCCTGAACCACGGAAAGGTACTGCTGGAGCGCAGTCTCAGCGATTTGCAGGACAACACGGTGAAATTGCAGGTGGCCTATCAGGGCGTTACCGAGTCCCCGGTGCTGCCGGCGGGCTGAACATCCTGCACCGCAGCCGACGTGGGACGGGTGTACACCTATATCGTCCGGGGCAGCAGTCAGGAGATCATGCGCCGGATGCAGATCACCGAGCCGGTGCTGCTGGAATCCCATCCCGCTGACGCTGGAGGAGATATTCATTTACGAGCTGGGAGGTGTGGATTATGCCGCGAAAGACATCCTTCTGTAACGGGGCGCTGCTGCGCAGCGATATAAAAGCGCTACTGGCCGCTGCTGTTTTTGTATGTGGCCGTGTGGGTGGTGATCCTTCCCCATGCAGATACTGTCGGCGAGCCGGCAGTGCGACGGCGTGGCGGATGGCATCATGACCGTGCTGCAGCTGCAGCAGCACAACGTCATCATCCGGTCCATACCCGCCTCCGTGGTCATGTCCCTGCTGTTCGGCTGCTTTGCAGCCATGGCGGTGTGGTCGTACCTGATGTCCGGCCGCACCGTGGGACTGATGCACGCCCTGCCGGTGACACGGACACAGGCATTTTTCTCCCACGTCCTCTCTGTGCTGGGAGCGCTGACGGCGGGGAACGTGCTGATCTTCCTGCTGACCGCTCTGTGCAGCGCCGGCTTCTCCTACGTGGACTGGGCGGCGCTGGGCACGTGGCTGCTGCTGACGGAGCTGATGGCGCTGTTCTTCTTCGCGCTCGGCTCCCTGTGCGCCATGGTCACAGGATGGCTGCTGGCGGTGCCGGTGCTCTACGGCGCGATGAACGTCATCGCCCTCCTTCTGTACGCGGTGATAAGCACGATGACGCAGATGTTTTACTTCGGCTACAGCAACAGCGACATTCCGGAGTTCATCACCTGGCTGACGCCGGTGGGTCGGATCTGGGATGCCGTGACCAACGGCGGCGCCCAGCCCATCGAAGTGCAGTTCCGCGAGCCCATCGGCACCCAAAGCTATCAACGCGTCCAGCTGCCGGCCTCCGCCTTCTCTACCTGTATCATCTACGCCGCGGTGGGCATCGCACTGCTGGCGCTGGTGTGGTGGCTGTATAAAAAGCGCCCCAGCGAGACGGCCGGCGACGCTATGTCCTTCCGGTGGCTGCGCCCCATCGCCCGGTGGAGTATCGGTCTGTGCGGCGGTCTGGGGCTGGGTCTGTTCCTGCGCTATACCGCCTTTATCGATGGCGGCTTCGCCTGCCTGCTGATCTGCCAGCTGGTCATGGGCGTGATCTGCTTCTTCGCCGCCCAGATGCTGCTGCAAAGAAGTTCCGCATCTTCAACAAGCGCTGGTGGCTGGAGACGGCGGCCATGGTGCTGGTGCTGGCGGCGGTGACGGTGTGCGTGAAGCTGGACATTACCGGCTATCAGCACCGTGTCCCGGACGCGGAGGACGTGACCTCCGTCCGCTTCAGCGCCAGCTATGCGGATTTCACCGCCGATGATCCCGCAGCGGTGGAGAGCGTGATCTCCCTCCACCGCGCCATTCTGGAGCAGTACGATGAGACAGGCGAAAGGCTGGAGAACCAAACCTATCTGGACACGGAGGGCGGCCCGTCACCCGCTATGTGCGTGTGGACTACCAGCTGCAGAACGGCACGAGTCTGTGTCGTGAGTGGAGGGTATCGATCGTCAACGGCTCCGATGTCCACCGGCTGCTGACCCAGCTGGTGAACCGCACCGACAGCCGGGAGAGCCTCATCGGCATCGACTCGCTGGCGCGGTACGGCGGCGTGAACGCCGTGATCAGCGGCTACGTCCGCCGGTACGACACCGACGAGGTGGCCGAGTTGACCCGGCAGCAGGCGCAGGGACCGGCCTCCCTGGCCCTGGCTGACGCAGCCAACAGCTCCGGCCGCTGGATCCGCGGAGTGACGACTTCTATTCCTATGCCAAGGGCTATGACATGGATATACAGCTCCGCGTGGTAATCGACCGTGAGACCTCCACCACCGTGCCGCTGAACGTGCCCGCCTTTGCGCTGCGGATGCAGAAGTTCATCGACGGGCTGGAGTTCCAAGTGGACGGCTCCTCCGGGGACACCACCAAAGCCGTGGACGAGATACTGTACGACTGAGCAGATGCGTCAGGCCCCCGGCGCGCCGGGCCTGACGACATGAAAGCAGTCCCCCGGCCTTGCCGGGGGACTGCTGCTGTTTACTCGTTGGTGTAGTTGTCGAAGTAGCCCTGAATGTAGACGATGGGGGTGCCCTTGTCACCGGAGCCGCTGGTCAGGTCGCACAGAGAGCCGATCAGGTCGGTGAGGTTCCGGGGCGTGGTGCCCTCGGACACCATGTTGCCCACCAGAGACTTCTTGGCGTCCTTGGCCTTGATCTTCTCGGAGATAGCGTTCTTCAGCTCCTCGCCGCTGAGGTCGGCCGAACTCCTTGTCCGCCAGATACTTCAGCTTCAGCTCGTTGGGCGTACCCACCAGACCGCTGGTATAGCCGGGGAGCCACCACGGGGTCAGCCAGCTCCCAGATCTTCCCGGCGGGATCCTTAAACGCGCCATCGCCGTAGACCATGGCCTCCACCCGCTTGCCGGTGGCGTCGCTCATCGCCTTGCCGATGTCCTCCGCCACCGCCTTGGCGTCGCGGGGAAACAGCTTCACGCGGTCGTCGTCCGCCTTGTTGCTGCCCAGCAGGCCGTACTGGGCGTTGTAGCCGCTGCCGTCCACGGGCGCGGTCAGCAGGTCGTCCAGACCCAGCACCACCTGGCACCGGCGGCGGTCAGCAGCCGCTTGCTGCGCTGACGGGTGTGGATGTCGCAGGTGATCACCGTGTCGGTGTAGGGCAGGATGGCGGTGACGCGGTTGGCGAACACGATCTCCGCCTGCGCGCCGGCCTCCTCGATGATGGACTTGTAATAGGCCACATAGTCCACGCCGGGGAAGGGATGCACCACCTGACCGAAGGCCGCGCGGAACTGCTCCAGAGACAGCACGTCGTGCCACGGGTCGATGCCTGCCTCGTCCAGCTGGTCAAGGCTCACCAGATGGTTGCCCACCTCGTCGGAGGGATAGCTCAGCAGCAGCACGACCTTCTCCGCGCCCATCGCGATGCCCCGCAGCAGCAGGGAGAAGCGGTTGCGGCTGAGGATGGGGAACGCCACGCCCACGGTCTTGCCGCCGGTCTTGGCGCGCACATCGGCGGCGATCTGCTCACAGGTGGCGTAGTTGCCCTGGCAGCGCGCCACAACGGATTCGGTCACGGCCACGATGTCGCCGTCACGGGCGGTGATGTTGTTTTCAGCCAGCGCATTCAGCACGGTGCTGACGGTGATGTCCACCACGCTGTCGCCCTCGCGGAAGATGGGGCGCGCACGCCCCGGACCACGGTACCCAAAGTTCTGCTCATAGCGGAAGCCCTCCTGATATAATTAAGGTGTTGTGTTGAAATCGTCAAAGGCAGCGCAAACGCGCAACAGAAAATAGTATATCACAAAATAAACATAAGTAAAATACATAAAATTGATATCTGCATTTTGACCAGCTAATGATGCGGCTGGCGCAGAAATTCCTCTTGCTTTTTGCGGGAAATGTGTATAATAACAGGGTACGCAAGTGAATACGGGCTTGTAGCTCAGCTGGGAGAGCGTTCGGTTCGCATCCGAGAGGTCGAGGGTTCGAATCCCTTCAGGTCCACAAATAAGAAAGACACCCCGACGGGGTGTCTTTCTTATTTGTGGTATCCATTGGGCATGAAACGAGCTCCGGCGACGGGCGCGCCAGCAACAGGCAAGCCGGGAGAAACGTGCCGGGGGCACGTTTCGCAAGCGAGAGGAGAATCCCTTCAGGTCCACCATTTCGAAAAATCACCGCCTTTTTTGGCGGTGATTTTCGTTGACCAATTATACCACAGACGGCAGAAAATCCTGACCACTTTTGAATCCGCAGGCGGTGAGTTTTGATGCGCCTCGCCTGCAGCTTTTCATTTTATATGCTTGCTGGAGCCGCCAGTTCTGCTCTGGCCTCATCGTAGTATTTCTGCACCGTGGTGCGGTCCATGCCTGTTTCTCGCGCGATATAGCTTTTTATTGCTCACGCCGGGGTGCTGGCGCAGGTAGCGTTTGTCGCCGTCTATTCAATTCCTTTTCCCAAGTTGAAATATGGCGAGAAAATTGACGAAAAAAGGAGGCTGTTACATTAACGACAAAACCGAATAGTGCCAGCGGTCCGGCATTTTGCCTGGCCGCTGATTGCCGTGGGCGTTTCATCTTTTAGGTGGACGCCCTTTTTTTTCATGCAGATTTTTAGAAGAAAGGAGCCACACATGGAACTGAACGAAATGGAAAAAAAGATGCTCTTTCAGGCCGAAGGAGACTGTCAGGCAAAGGTTCTGAATGAGCTTTACATGACCGTGCGATATTCAAACAATTCCGAGCTGCGGGAGGCGGCGGAAAGCCTTATGGCAAAGGTGCGTGTTCTGTCGGACCGTGAGTGCATGGATTTGGTGCGGGACATTCAGAAGAATTACCGGCTGCCCCACCCGCCCCGGACTATCGGGGAAAGGATCGCCGAGGCCAGGCAGCAGTCCGGCGCGGAGAAATTAAAGGGGCATGACATCATGGGGCTGGAACGCTTTGACCCGGAGGTTAAGCACATGATCGTCTTTGATGTGCTGTCCTATGATTCCCCTGTTGGGGATAAGGGCGATAAAATGCGCCTGTTTCTTACGGAGGCCGGCTATCAGAAATTCTTAGAGAGCCAGGAACGGGGCGAAGTCAAACTGAAAAATCATGCGAAGGTCTCAGGCGGCCATCTCCATTATGACCGCAGGGACCGCGCTTTGTAACGGAATAACCGAAGAAAGGAGGCTGTGAAATGGCTGTATTCCGTGTAGAGAAAACGAAGGACTTTACGGTTATGAGCAATCACCACCTGCGCAATACGGAACTGTCCTTAAAGGCGAAGGGGCTTCTTTCCCTTATGCTGTCGCTGCCGGAAGATTGGGATTATACCACAAAGGGGCTGGCCCACATTTGCAGGGATGGCGTGGATTCCATTACCACCGCCCTGAAGGAGCTGGAGCGGCACGGGTATCTCACCAGGCAGCGCCTCCGCAATGAGAACGGACAGCTCGGAGATATTGAATATACGATCCACGAAAAGCCTGTAACCGGCGTAAAACAAGGTGTTTCACCTAAACGGGAAAATCCAAGACAGGTAAATCCAAGACAGGCAAAACCTGAACAGGCGGAACCTGAACAGGAAAATCCCGCACAATTAAATACTAATCCACAAAAAACTAAAAAATCAAAAACGGATATATCAAGGACACATCAATCAATCTATCCGGCAGAGCCGGAAACGGCAGGCTGTCAGGATGGGATTGATAGGATGGATATGGCAGAGGCATACCGTGGAATTATCAAAGAGAATATTGAGTATGACTTTCTGGTTCCCCGCTATGGGCAGGAACGCATGGACGAGACTGTGGAGCTTATGCTGGAAACGGTGCTGTCAAGACGGCCCTATATCCGCATTGCCGGAGACGACTTCCCACGGGAGGTTGTCAGGAGCCGGTTCTTAAAGATCAATTCCGACCACCTGGAGTATGTTTTTGACTGTATCGACAAGAACGTTACGAAGGTCAACAACATCAAGGCTTATCTGCTGGCAGCGCTGTATAACGCGCCGGCAACAATGGATAGCTATTACCGTGCGGAGGTCAACCATGACCTGTACGGCTGTTAGGCGCTTTCAGGCGTCTTTTTTCATATCATCACAGGAAGGAGGCGAAGCACGATGAAACGAAAATCTGTGCCGACACCATGCCCGGTGTAACCAAAGAGCAGATTCAGGCGGCACGGGAGGCGGACCTGTTCGCCTGGCTGCAATCCCATGAGCCCGGCGTGCTCAAACGGGACGGCCCCAATTACCGGCACAAGGAGCATGACAGCCTGGTCTATGTGACCGGGAAACGGTACTGGTACTGGAACAGCCGGGGCCGCAGTATTAACGCCCTGGATTACCTGATCCAGATTCGGGGCTATGGTCTGGTGGATGCGGTTCAAGCACTGGCAGGCGGAGAAATACGGCAGACGCCGGCTTACCAAAGCGCGGCGGCAAAGCAGGCAGAGAGAGCCGGAAAAGAAACCGTTTACGCTGCCCTGGGCCAGACGGTGTGCTACCGCCGCTGTTTCGTATTTGCAGCGGCGCGGGATCAGTTCGGATGTGATCAGCCGGTGCTTTCGGAACGGGCTTTTCTATGAGGCCCGGTATCATGGCGAACCGGTCTGCGTGTTTGTCGGAAAAGACAACGCGGGGAAAGCGAAGTTTGCCTGTATGCGCGGTATCACCGGCAATCTCAAAAAGGATGTTTATGGCAGTGACAAGGAATTTAGCTTCTGCTACCCACCGCAGAATCCGGGCAGCCGCCATGTGGCCGTTTTGAGGCTCCCATTGACGCACTTTCCCATGCCACGCTGCAAGAGCTCGAAGGCTGGAAATGGGACGGCTACCGGTTATCCCTGGGAGGCACCTCCCATGTGGCGCTGACCGCGTTTCTGGAACGCCACCCGGAAATAAAGCGGGTCACGCTTTACATGGACAATGATCTTGGCGGCCTTACCAATGCCCGGAAAATCAAAGCCATGCTCCATGAGGATCAGCGGTTTAAGCATATCCGGGTGAGCGTCAACCCGCCCCGCGTCGGAAAGGACTATAACGAAAAGCTGCAACATATCAGGGAACAAATTAAAGGCCGTCAACTACAATGCCGCCAGAAACAGGCGGCTATTTCAATTTAACAGGAGGATTTTAACATGACGAAGACAGAAAATACCGCTTTGCAAATGATCGCCGAAGCCGCCCGGTGCCCGGAATATGGCCCCGATATGGTTAAGGCTTTGATGGAAAAATTGGATATGAACGAAAAGGGCTTTGCGCTTCTGATGAACGTTACGCCCTCCACTGTCCGGCTCTGGACCAGCGGCGCCGTTCAGCCCAGCGGCACGGCCAAGCGCCTGATGCAAATTTATGAAACCGGGCCGGAAATCGTGAGCAAGATTGCCGGCGGACAGCACCCGGAGGATGGAAATGCTTATAAATGATTGCGTTAAGTTTTCGCACAGACTGGAGGTGATAATGTTTGGCAGAAAATTTACAGCATGAGGATTTTGGGGAAAAGATCGGAGGTGCGAAAAAAGACCTCTGGAAAGACCGCGGCCTGTATGTAGACGACCTGGGCGCCATGAATGAGCGGGAGGCGGAGAAATTCGTCAAGAAGGATAATGTCTGGAAGAAACCGGACTATCAGGCCATGCTTGACGATGGCGTTCCCCTCGGCGTTGTCTATTTCATCAAAAAGGCACGGGACAGCCTGGGGGCTTCTCCCCAATACCGGTACAGTGACAAAACCCCGGAGCTCAGGCGTGCCAGGCAGGAGGAATATATTGAGACCGTCCGGCAGCTACAGGCCGTGATCGAGGATGTGCGCACACTGGATGACGCTATGCAAGCCTATGACCGCTTTCTGATACAAAATGGATATGTGGAGCAGGTGCAGGGCTGGGCCAGCGGAACCCATTACCGCGCTACGAAGAAATCCCTGGATAACCCGGTCATTACCAATAAGCTGGTGCAGGCCTTACATATCCGCTCCGCTTCTCACTTTGACCGGGATTTCACGCAAAAGGCGCAGCAGGAACAGTTTGGCGTTTCCAAAGACCAGAAGATGCCAAAGGGCTATGCGATCCACTTCAATGACGGGAAAAACACCTATTCCAGAAATAACGACTGGAAACCCGGCACCTATTATGTGACGAAAGGCTATTCCATTTTGCAGACAAATTTGGAATCCCGTGAGGCAGCCCTGAAATGGGTACAGGATTTTGCCCGGCAGCGGAGCAAAGGCGGAAAGGTCCGGTTTACCCCTCCGCAGCTTGCGCATGTGAGACGGACCGGGCCGGACTACCGGAGCGGTCAGGAGATCACCGGACAGCATTATCTTGACACTTTCGGCTTCCGGGGCGGCGAATTTGGAAACTGGATGAACCAGAATGACCGGCAGGCGTCCCTGAACATGGGATTTGAAGCACTGAAAGACCTGGCGGCTGCCTTACAGATCAGCGATCAGGATATTGCCTTTGGCGGCACGCTTGCTATCGCTTTCGGCGCCAGGGGCAGCGGCAACGCGGCGGCCCATTATGAACCGCTCCGTAAGGTAATCAACCTTACCAAGATGCACGGGGCCGGTTCCCTGGCACATGAATGGTGGCACGGGCTTGACGACTACTTGGGGGCAAAGATGGGCGCGAAAGGGATGCTATCAGAACAGCCCCGCCTTTACCCATTGTTCCAAAAGCTCATTGATACCATGAAGTATAAACCGGAGACGCCGGAGCAGGCGGCCAAACGCACCGAGGCACAGAACAGCCGGACAAAGAAAAACGCGGCAAGCTGGCTGGATTCGGCGGTGCTTGGCTCCTTGAAGCGGTACGGCAATGAAAGTACGCTGGAACAGTATGTGGCATTAAAAGACGCTTTCCTTTCCGGGGAGGTCGGTTCTGTGGATCAGATCAGCGCCTTAAAGAAATCCGTCAGCGGCCATGTGATTCCCAAAAGTGATCGTGAACGTTTGGAAATGTTCGAGCGGATGCTTCACAGGATGCAGGAACAGGAAACCCCGCAGATCGGGCGGACAGAGACCGACTACTACCGCAATTCCGTAAAAATGGGAAAAGAATGCGAGAAAGACGGCGGCTATTGGGACAGCAACACGGAAATGACGGCCAGGGCTTTTGCCTGTTATATCAAGGATAAGCTGCCCTATGCTTCTGATTATCTGGCCGGCCATGCGGATTGCGCGGTAGCCCTTGTCATGGATAAATCCGGGGAAACAGAGGTTTTGAAAGCCTATCCCCAGGGTGAGGAACGCAGGGCGATCAACGCGGTGTTTGACGAGATCGTGGCAGATTTGAAATTGCAGCACACCCTTACCCATGCGGAAACAACGCTGCCCCTTGCGGTGCAGGCTGTACCGTTGGCTGAAAATGAGCAGATTACCATATTTACGATGGAACGCCCTTCGGTGATCGGGCAACTTGCGGCGGCAAGATCGGCAGAAAAAAGTACCCCGGCGCAGGCGGCTCCTAAAAAGTCCCACGCGCCGGAGATTTAAGGAGGTGAAACATTGGAAGAAAACAAGGATTATCAGGTTTACCGGTTTGACTATCTAACGGAAGGCAGCCAGCTCAAATTGGAGCACAACGTATATTGTGAGGATGTGGATATATCTTCCCTGATTACGCAGGGTGCGGATGCACTGGAGGCATTGCGTCAGGACAGCATAGACGGCGAGCAGAAAGCCCTTGCAATCGTGCAGGCGGCGGCAAAACAATGGGAACAGCAGGCGGCAGTCACACAGAAATTGAACCGCTCGCTGGAATACCTGCGGACCCCGGAGGTTGCACATACGGGAAATGAATGGCGCAAAACCGGCAACTGGCGGGACGCCGAGGAAATCAGCAACCGTGTCTATAAGATGACATGCAGCGTTTGGGAAGATACCAAATATGACCGGGAAACAAAACAGAGTGTGCCGGTTGCCTGGTATGTGACCTGGGATCTGTATATAAATTCCCCGAAAGATGGTTATGGCAAGAAGATCGCCGGGCAGAACCAGAAGCGCTATACCGACAAAGCCGCCGCTATGAAATACCTGGATGGGCGCAAGAAAGCCTACTCCCACCTGTTTACAGAAATCTCTCCGCAGATTCCAAAAGAATATGAGCACCACTTTACCGTTCACGGTACCCTCCTTCCCGGTTATACCGTGGAGGGGCAGGAACCTGTCAAATCAGAACACACCGCCGCCGAAGTTTCGGAGGGCGATATTTCTTTGCCCGAAAAGGCGGAAAAGCCTTCCGTGCTGGGGAAACTGGCGGCGGCGAAGCTGGACGCAAAAGAATCCGGGCAGCCGGTCCGACAGGGAGAAAAATATCAGTCAGAAGAAAGGAGCAGCTTATGAATGAGTGGAAGAAAAGAACCGCCGCATGGCAGAATCTTACCGGCAGTCATACCCTCCCGGTACAAGGCTGGAACTGATTGGGATGGATGATCCGTTTGCACCGATTCCGGCAGGAATGAGGGGAACGGTTAACTATGTGGATGACCAGTCTCAGATTCATGTGAAATGGGACAATGGCAGCGGGCTTGCCCTTATCCCGGACACAGACAGTTTTCGCAGGCTGTCCGCAAAAGAGATTGAGGCGGAGAATGCGGCGAAGGGTTCTGTCGTAAGCAGGCTTACCGCTTCCAAAACGCAGCCAGGGAAAGAACGGGAAGAAGGCAGGCGGCAGGCAAAGCCGAATAAAAAGAAGGAGGATATGCAGTTATGAAAGTTTTAATGGTGGAGCCTGGGAAAGTCCCCTATGCGGCAGAAATTGGCGAAGGTCTGGAGCCATTGCAGGCCGCTGTCGGCGGGGACATTCAGGCTGTTTACCCTTACGATGACCCGGTTGCCTTGATCTGTAACGAGGAAGGCAAATACATGGGGCTTCCCCTGAACCGTGCTCTCCATGATGACGAGGGCAATATCTATGACATTGTTGCAGGGAATTTCTTTCTCTGCGGGCTTGGTGAAGAAAATTTTACAGACCTTCCAGCAGACCTCATGGAGAAATACCGGCAGCAGTTTGAACACCCGGAGCAGTTTATCCGCATTGCCGGAAAAATCCTGGCGGTCAAGCAGCCGGTTCCTTCCCCTTGAAGAACAGGAGGCACAGCGGGCGCAGATGGCGGCACAGGAGGCGCTGCAGGAAGAAATACGGCTGGAAGATTCCACGGACCTGGCCTTTGACCTGGATGTGTTCCTGCGGCAGTACAGTGACGCTTATGCGGATATGCACCCCGTTTTCCATGAGGAAAAAGAACGCATGGCGGACGAACTCCTTTCCGGGCAGACCGGAAAGATACGCATGAGGACGGCAACTGTCATTCAGGAGGAACATCTGGACGGCGAGGCCGGGCCGCTGCTGGATCGCATTGCCGCCTATGAAAAAGAATACGGGATCAGCGCCTACTCCATTTACCAGCTTGACTTATCGGACAGCACCGATGACCTGCGCTTTATGTCCCTTGATTGGCTGGAAAAGAAAGGGCTCCCGGTAGACAGGGACAATTACCAGATGGTCTATGCGGCGGAGCTTTCGCCCGGCGAAACACTGGAAGATATTTATACCCGCTTTAACATCGACCACCCGGAGGATTTTAAGGGGCATTCCCTTTCTGTCTCTGATGTAGTAGTGCTCCACGAAAAAGGCAGCGACACCGCCTACTATGTGGACAGCATTGGGTTTAAGGAAGTGCCGGATTTTTTGGGCGGCGCCCGGCAGCCGGAGGCAAAGCGGGATGTGTCGCTGCGGGAGCTGCTTGACGACGCTAAGAAACAGGCGGCAAAGGCAGAACCTAAGACGCCGGAGAAAAAGAAAGAACCGGAAAGGAGCTGATGGCTTATGCTGATGGCAGAACAGGAACCCTATGCCTTAATGGTGCAGCCGGACGATATGCTGATCAGCCCTCGTGAAGTTAATGACAACTTCGGGACAATGCTATGCTTCCACCCCCGCTATGCCCTGGGCGACCACCACAACTATATTGACAAGGACGATTTTCTGCGGGAAATGTACTTAAACACCGTTGGCAACAATGAGCGCGGCACGGAACGCTATGAGCGCATGGTAAATATGGTCTGGAGCCGGAAAATGACTGGCGACCACCCCGACCCCCGTGCCGTGGATGATGCCATGCTCCGGGTGATCTCTGAAAAATACGTTGTGATGCCCCTGTACCTTCTGGACCACAGCGGCCTTGCCATGCAGACAGAGAGTTTCCACGATCCCTGGGACAGCGGGCAGGTAGGTTGGGTGTATGTTTCCAAAGAGGATGTGCTGAAAGAGTTCGGCGGGGAGAAAATGACCGGCGCCCTCCGAAAAAAAGCCGAGGATTTGCTTAGGGGCGAGGTTGCTGAGTATGACGCCTATCTCCGGGGTGAGTGTTATGGCTTTGAGCTGTATAAAAACGGCGAGCTGTCGGATAGCTGCTGGGGATTCATCGGAAGTCTGGAAGATGCCTGTAAAGCAATGGCGGATTATCTGCCAGACGAGTGCAAAGGCATGACGGAGCACCTTTCGGAAGTGAAAGAACCGGCTTCCATGATTAAGACGCTCCTTCGGCACGCCCGGATTCAGATCGAACAGGCGGAAAAAGCCCACGAACACGCCCCGCGCCAGCAGGTACTAAGTGAGGCACGGTAATGAACAGACTATATTTTTTCAGGAAGGAGGATGTAGGTGCAGGAAGATATTGAACAAAGAACCATGTCGGTCACGGTCCAGGCGGCAAAGCTGTCCGGGCGGGTGCTGAAAGCGGCCATTGCCGCCGCGCTTCAAAAGATGGAGCATAGCCGCAATACCCCGAAAGTTGGCCGCAACAGCATGAAGCGGCTGACCGCCAGGGACCCCGGCGCCAGTACCATTGAAGTGACCGGACGGATTCGCTCTTTTGAACGGATCGCCAAAAAGCATGAGGTCCGCTATCACATTGAAAAAGACCCCGGCACGGATCCGCCCAAATGGACGGTGTATTTCAAGGCAAACCAGGCGGACGCCCTGACCGCGGCATTTAAGGAATATACAAGAAAAGACCTTGCCCGTAGCACCAGGCCGTCGCTGCTTTCCCAGCTTGCCAAATTCAAAGAGCTGGCACAGGCGCTTGGCCGTGACAAGGTAAAGAATAAGGAGCATGGAGGGCCGGAACGATGAAGATAGATACGGTCACCCTGAAAAAGCAGGTGATCCTCCACCTGCCTTACCTTCTGTTCCTTTTGGTATTCGCAAAGCTGGGCCAGACGGTACGGCTGGCTCCCGGAGCGGATGCTTCGCAAAAACTGCTGGGGCTAAGTGAAGGCTTCACTTTGGCCTTTCAGAGCATGTGGCCCGGTGCGGCGCTGGATTGGCTGGTGGGGCTCTGCGGTGCGGTCATTATGAGGCTGGCGGTGTATCTCAAAGGAAAGGACGCAAAAAAGTACCGTAAAAATGTGGAATACGGTTCTGCCCGCTGGGGCAGCAAAACGGATATTGCACCGTTTATGGACCAAAAACCGGAAAACAACATCATTCTGACGCAGACCGAGGGGCTTATGATGTCCGGCAGGCCGAAGAACCCGGCCAACGCCCGGAATAAAAATGTGCTGGTGGTCGGCGGTTCCGGCTCCGGCAAAACGAGGTTTTTTATCAAGCCCAATCTCATGCAGATGCACAGCTCCTATGTCGTTACCGATCCGAAGGGCACGGTCTTGATTGAGGTTGGAAAGCTGTTAAGCCGGGGCACACCGAAGCTGGATAAGGACGGAAAGCCGGTCCGGGGCAAGAATGGTAAGATCGTGTATGAGCCGTATAAAATCAAGGTGTTCAACACCATCAATTTCTCAAAGAGTATGCACTATAACCCTTTTGCGTATATCCACAATGAGAAGGACATTCTCAAACTGGTAACGGTGCTGATCGCCAACACGAAAGGCGAAGGGAAATCGGGAGACGATTTCTGGGTCAAGGCCGAAACACTGCTCTATACGGCGCTGATCGGCTACATCTATTATGAAGCGCCCTCCAATGAGCAGAACTTTTCCACGCTGGTGGAAATGATAAACGCTATGGAGGTCCGGGAGGATGACGAGACTTTCAAGAACGCGGTAGATTTGCTGTTTGACGCACTGGAGCAGAAAGACCCGGATCACTTTGCCCTCCGGCAGTATAAAAAATACAAGCTGGCGGCGGGCAAGACGGCTAAGTCGATCTTAATTAGCTGCGGAGCCAGGCTTGCGCCTTTTGATATTGCGGAAGTCCGGGAGATCACCATGTATGACGAGCTGGAACTTGACCTGGTGGGCGACAGGAAAACGGCGCTGTTCTTTATTATCAGTGATACGGACGCGACCTTTAATTTCCTTGTCAGTATGGCTTATACCCAGCTATTCAACCTGCTCTGTGAGCGGGCGGATGATAAATTTGGTGGCAGGCTCCCGGTCCATGTGCGGTGCCTGATTGATGAGGCCGCCAATATCGGGCAGATTCCAAACCTGGAAAAGCTGATGGCAACGATCCGTTCCAGGGAAATATCCGCCTGCCTGGTATTGCAGGCCCAGAGTCAGCTCAAAGCGCTTTATAAGGACAACATGGACACGATCATCGGCAACTGTGATTCTTCTCTTTTCCTGGGAGGTAAGGAGGAAACCACCTTGAAAAGCTGGAACTCCCTGCTGGGGAAAGAAACCATTGATCTATATAACACCAGCGTCACGAAGGGCACCCAGGAATCCCACGGGCAGAACTTTCAAAAGCTGGGAAAAGATTTGATGTCCGTTGACGAGCTTGCGGTGATGGACGGCGGAAAATGCCTCCTGCAGATCAGGGGCGTGCGTCCTTCCTGTCCCGGAAGTATGACATTACCAAACACCCGAATTACAAATATCTTTCGGATTTTGACGAAAAGAACGCCTTTGACATAGAGAAATACCTGTCTACAAGACTGCCTGTACGTCCCAGAGAGCTGTACCCCAACTATGAGATCACGCCGGAAGAACTGGCAGCGCAGACAAGCGCGTAAAACCCGCCGTATCATTTCCTTATTGTATGGCGGGTTTTTCTATACCCTTTGGAAAGGAGGCGCCTATTGCGGATTCGTGATTCTCCCTGACAACTGAATATCCCCCGCAGGTCTTGTCCTGCCCCTTATGCTGCCGTCATGTTTTTGTAGGTTTTCTATTTGAACATGGCGGCGGCTTTTTTCGTTTCCGGCCCAATGCGGCCACAACAATAAATTCTATGAACATTAAGGAGGATTAACTTTATGGCTTTTTTTACAAGCGCGATTGACACGCTGAAAATTCTCGTGATCGCCCTGGGCGCGGGTCTCGGCGCATGGGGTGTCATCAACCTTTTGGAAGGTTACGGCAATGACAACCCGGGAGCCAAAAGCCAGGGTATGAAACAGCTTATGGCGGGCGGCGGTATCGCCCTGGTGGGTGCCACGCTGATTCCGCTCCTGTCCGGCCTGTTCAGTTAATAGCCGATGGGCAGTCTGTTTGATTGGATAACAGACTGGATCAAAGAGGGCCTGATCGAAGCGATCACCGGGCAGTACACCAGTATTTTTGAATCGGTAAACAGCCAGGTCGCGGATGTGGCCGGGCAGGTCGGGCAGACCCCGCAGGGCTGGAATGGCGGCGTGTTCAGTATGATCCAGAACCTTTCTGAAACCGTCGTCATTCCCATTGCGGGCATGATCCTGACCTTTGTCCTTGTGTATGAGCTGATTCAGATGATTTTGGAGAAGAACAACATGCACGACTTTGACACATTCAACATCTTCAAGTGGATTTTTAAGACCTTCGTTGCCACTTACCTGCTTACCAACTGTTTTACGATTGTCATGGCGGTGTTTGATGTCGCCCAAAATGTGGTATCGCGGAGCGCCGGCGTGATAAACGGGAACCTGGATGTCACGGCGGCGCTGGCTGACCTGGAAACGCAGCTTGAAGCAATGGGGATGTGGGAGCTGATCGGCTTATGGCTGGAAACCAACATCATCAACCTGTGTATGTGGGTACTGTCTATTGTGATCTTTGTCATTGTCTATGGCCGCATGATTGAAATATATCTCACGGTCAGCCTGGCACCCATACCGTTTTCCACAATGGCAAACCGTGAATGGGGACAGATGGGGACGAATTACCTTCGTTCCCTGTTCGCTCTGGGATTCCAGGGGTTCTTAATTCTGGTATGCGTCGCGATCTACGCGGTGCTGGTCCAGTCGATCCCCTCGTCCGGCGATATTCACGGTGCGATCTGGGGCACGGCGGGATATACCGTACTGCTGGCCTTCGCCCTCTTTAAGACAGGCTCGTTATCTAAAAGTATATTCAACTCGCATTAGCGGGTAACAACTACATTTTAACAAGGAGGAACTTTCATTATGAGTAAAACCAATACCGAACCCATGCAGCCGGACACTCAGGCGTCCGAAAGCTTGAAGCTGGATGTAACCGTGCGCCCGATTGCCCCGATGGGGAACCTCTTGGCCTTTGCCAACGTGACGATTGGCGACTGTTTCAAGATCGACGGCTTCCGTATCTGCTCCGGCGAGAACGGCCTGTATGTCAACATGCCTTCCACCCAGGATAAGCAGGGAAAATGGAGGGATGTGTGCTGGCCGGTGACGGCGGACTTTCGCAGGCAGCTCAACGACGCCCTGATCGAAGGGTACGGCCAGGCGATTGAAAATTTGCAGGCCACCCTTGAAGCGACCAGGGACGCAGAAAAGCCTTCCCTGACCGGCGCCCTGAAAGAAAATGCCGGAAAGGTCAAGACGCAGCCGGCAAAGCCCGCGCCTGCCAAGAGTGAGCAGGCCCGCTGATGGCGGAGGCTAAGAAATATGGCATTGTGTACGCGGACCCGCCCTGGCGCTACGATATGAAGCGCGGCAACGGCGTGGCGGAAAACCATTACCCCACCATGAGCATGGAGGATATATGTGCGCTGCCGGTGGCGGAACTTGCAGCCAAAGACAGTGCGCTTTTTCTATGGGCCACCTTCCCGCAGCTTAATGAGGCGTTCCGGGTGATGGAGGCATGGGGATTCAAATATAAGACTCTGGCCTTCCTCTGGCTGAAACAGAACCGGAAAGCAGATAGCTGGTTTTATGGGATGGGGTTCTGGACCCGCTCAAACGCGGAGGTGTGCTTACTGGCGACCAGGGGGCACCCGAAACGCCAGTGTGCGGGAATCCACCAGTTTGTGATCTCCCATATCGAGCAGCACAGCAAGAAACCCGATGAAGTGCGGGACAAGATCATAAAGCTCATGGGAGATCAGCCCAGGGTGGAGCTTTTTGCCAGGCAGCAGACCCCCGGCTGGGATGTGTGGGGCAATGAAGTGGATTGCAGTATTACAATGCCGCAAAACGGATAAAAAGATTCTCGCAGATCGGAGGTGACAACGAAATGCCTTATGTACCCGTACCCAAAGACTTAACCAAAGTCAAGACCAAAGTAGCCGCTGGCCTGACAAAGCGCCAGCTTATTTGTTTCAGTCTGGCCGCGCTGGTGGGGCTGCCGGTATATTTCCTTACCCGCGGCGCCATCGGCAATTCGGCGGCGGTGCTGTTGATGATCGGGCTTATGATGCCCTTTTTTCTTCTTTGCCATGTATGAGAAGGACGGGCAGCCGGCGGAAAAAGCTGTTAAAGGAACCGGCTCCGCTATAAGCTCTGGCCGAAGGACCGCCCTTACCGGACAGAAAACTTCTACAAATCCATATCCAAAAAAGGAGGTATCACAGATTGCCAAAAACAAAACAGCAAGAGGCCCAGGAAAAACGTCTGCAAAGAAACGTAAAGCAGGCAAAAAAAGACCCGCACCGAAGCAAGAAAGGCAGGAAGTAAAACTGCCCTCCTGCCGGGCCGAAGAAAAAAGCCCGGCCTTTTTTCCGGGCTGAAAACGGATGCCCCGCAGACGGTCCAGCAGAGTATTCCCTATAAGGAAATGTACCGGGACGGAATCTGCCGTGTGAGCGGCAATTATTACACCAAGACCGTGCAGTTTTTCGATATTAACTACCAGCTCGCCCAGGCGGAGGACAAAGCGCAGATTTTTGAGGGGTACTGTGATTTCTTAAATTACTTTGACGCCTCGATCCATGTGCAGCTCACCTTCATCAACCAGCGGGCCAATATGCAGGACTTTGTTCACAGCATAGAGATTCCTGCCCGTGGCGACGAGTACGACGGAATCCGCAGGGAGTACGCGGATATGTTAAAGAACCAGCTCCAAAAGGGCAACAACGGCCTTACCAAGCGGAAATACATCACCTTCGGGATTGAAGCGGAGGACCTTCGCACGGCGAAAATGCGTCTGGAACGGATCGAAACGGACGTGCTGGGGAACTTCAAAGCCCTGGGCGTGCAGGCAAGGCCCTTAAACGGGCTGGAACGTCTGGAGCTTCTGCACAGCCAGCTCCACCCGGACGGCCAGGAGAAACTTCATTTTAACTGGTCGGATTTGCCGAAAACCGGGCTCTCCACAAAGGACTATATCGCCCCTTCCGGTCTCTCCTTCTCCCAGGACGGCAAGACCTTCCGGGTGGGCGACCATTCCGGCGCGGTGTCCTTCTTGCAGATTTTGGCCCCGGAGCTGACGGATCGGCTGCTGGCGGAGCTTTTAGACCTGGACGACGCCGTGACGGTGAACCTGCATATCCAGTCCATCGACCAGGCCCAGGCGATCAAGAACATCAAGCGCAAGATGTCGGACTTACAGAAAATGACCATTGAGGAACAGAAGAAAGCGGTCCGGGCCGGCTATGACATGGACATCATACCTACCGACCTTGCCACCTATGGGGAAGAAGCGAAAAATCTCCTGCAGGATTTGCAGAGCCGGAATGAAAGGATGTTCCTTGTGACGGTTCTGGTGGAGAATATCGCCCCGAAGCGCAAAAAGCTGTTTACGGATATTTTTTCCGCTTCCGGTGTGGCGCAGAAATACAACTGTGCCCTGAAACGCCTGGACTTCCAGCAGGAGCAGGGCCTTATGTCCCTCTATGCCTGGGGCAGAACCAGATCGAGATCGAGCGGGGTCTTACCACCAGCAGCACGGCCATTTTCGTGCCGTTTACCACCTGCGAGCTGTTTCAGGAGGGCGAGGCTTTGTATTACGGTCTCAATGCCCTTAGCAACAACCTGATTATGGCGAACCGCAAGAACCTGAAAAACCCCAACGGCCTGTTCCTGGGTACGCCCGGCAGTGGCAAATCTTTCTCTGCCAAGCGTGAGATCGTCAATGTGTTCCTTCTGACGGAGGACGACATTATCATAGCAGACCCGGAAAATGAGTACGGGCCTTTGGTAAAGCAGTTTGGAGCTCAGGGGCAGGTCATTGATATTTCCCCGACTTCCACCAACTATATCAATCCGATGGACATTAACCTGGACTATTCGGATGATGAAAACCCCATCACACTGAAAAGCGATTTTATCCTGTCTCTGTGTGACCTGATTATCGGCGGCAAGGAAGGGCTTTCCCCGATTGAGAGGACCATCATTGACCGCTGCACGAGGCTTGTGTACCGGGATTATTTGCAGGACCCGCGCCCGGAAAACATGCCAATCCTGGGGGATTTGTACGACCTCCTTCGCAAACAGAGCGAACCGGAGGCGCAGAATATCGCCACGGCGCTGGAAATCTACGTCAACGGTTCCTTGAATGTATTTAACCACCGTTCTAACATTGACATGAATAAACACCGGGTACTGTGCTTCCAGTTGAAGTCTTTGGGTAAGGCCCTGAAAGAGATCGGTCTTCTTATCATGCAGGACGCGGTCTGGAACCGTGTTACGGCCAACCGCTCCAAACATAAGACGACCTGGTTCTATATAGATGAATTTCACCTTCTCCTGAAAGGCCAGACAGGGAGTTTTAGCGTCGAAATTTGGAAAAGGTTTAGAAAATGGGGCGGGATTCCCAGCGGTTTAACGCAGAATGTGAAGGACCTGCTGGCTTCCAGGGAGATCGAGAACATCTTTGAGAACTCGGATTTTATCTACATGCTCAACCAGGCCCAGGGAGACCGGCAGATTTTGGCGAAGCAGTTAGGCATTTCGCCCCACCAGCTTTCCTATGTGACCCATTCCGGCCCCGGCGAGGGTCTTTTGTTTTTCGGCAATGTGATTATTCCTTTCGTCGATCACTTCCCGAAGGACACCCTTCTGTATTCGGTCCTTACCACAAGGCCGGATGAAGTGGCAGGCGCATGAGCGCCGGCAGACCAGCAACGATAATTCAGACTGGAGGTGATGGATATGTCCCGTGATAAAGAGTTCAGACGGCCCAAAGACGCGGTGCGGCAGCCGGCGGGAAAAACAGAAACCGACGTCCGGACCGGCGAGATGCGCGGGCAGGATTTTGATCTGCGCCGGGCCCGTGACGCTCCTGTGCAGGAAGATAACCGCCATAGAGGGTGGAACCTGTATCAAGGGGCTTCGGAGGACGGCGCAGTTCCAGCAACGGATTCCAATACGTATGCTGCTGCTTCCCGGCAGCCAGTGGATGAAATGGCGGCTTATGAATCTGCGGACTATGGAACACATGCGGAGGCTTTTTCCCGGCAGTCGTCCGGGGATTCTGACAGCTTCATTCAGGACAGCCGCAGCGTTCCGCAGCAAAACGGGCCGGATTTTTCCGGGCGTGACAGCTTCCGCGAAAGCAGGCAGCAGGATTCCAGGCACAGTGATTCCGGCAGGCTCCAGCGCCGGGATGCAGACTTTTCCCGGCGCGGCGGCCAGGAGTTGCCCGGTTCCGGCAGTTCGGAGGCTTCCGCTGCTTCGGAGGCCGGCAGCACAAATGCCGGGGAAACATCGGGCAGACGCCGGATGCACCAGCATGGCAACAAGTACCAGCAGCGTTTCCAGGAGGCGGCAAAAGCCGAGGAACCCCAGGAGAAACAGCCGGGTTCAGCCGAGGGAGAACCGAAACGGCCTTCCAAGCTGGAATTTACCGCTGACGAGCTGCCACCGGAGGCGGCGGATAAAAAGCTGACCCAGGCGAGGCGCAGGGCCGAGCGTGTGGAAAAGAAGCTGGAGGACGCCGAGGCGCGTCTGCCTTCCCGGAAAAAACTGCGGATTGAGACCGCTTCCGACCCGGAAACCGGGAAAGCAAAAAAACGCCTGAAATTTGAACAGGAGGTGAAATCCCAGCGGGCGCATGTAAAGGGCTCCCTTCCCATGCGCCCGGTAAAGGCGGCAGCGAATACGGCTGTCGGCTACGCCCATAAGAAAATCTACCAGGCGGAGGAAGAAAATGTCGGCGTGAAAGCCGCCCACCGCACCGAGCTTGTGGGTGAGGCCTGGGCGCGCACCCTGTACCACCGCCATAAAACAGCGCCATACCGCCGGGTGACAAAGTTACAGCAGAAATCAGCGAGGGCTAACGCGAAGCTTGCCTACCGGCAGACCCTTTCGGAACACCCGGAGCTAAAGAAAAATTTCCTTGCCCGGATGTGGCAGAAGCAAAAAGCTGAAACGGCAGTATGCCAAAGCCGCAAGGGAGGCACAGAAAACCGGAAAGCGGGCAAAGAACGCAGCCGTTACAACGGAAAAGATCGCTGCTTCGGTGGTAAACACCGTCAAGCGTCACCCGGTTATCTGCAGCATTCTCGTCCTTCTGCTTTTGGTGGTATTTCTCATTTCTTCGCTGTTTTCCTCGTTTTCCAATATCGGGACCGGGGGCCTGGGAAGTATCGCCGCCTCTACCTATCTGGCGGAGGACCAGGACATCAACAACGCGGAGCTTATCTATACCGAGTGGGAAACAGACCTGCAAATGGAAATAGACCGTGTGGAGACAGACCGGCCCGGTTATGACGAGTACCGCTATAACATCGGCGCAATCGAGCATGACCCCTATATCCTGATGGGCTATCTCACTTCCGCCTATCAGAATTTCACCTATGAGCAGATCGAGGGCGTCCTGCGGCAGCTTTTAATGAGCAGTATTCCCTTACCTTTACGGAGGAAACGGAAATCCGCTACCGGACAGAGACCCATGTTGACCCGGAGACCGGCGAGGAAACCGAGGAAAAAGTGCCTTATGAGTGGCACATTCTGAATGTAAAGCTCACGGCCACGCCTCTTGCAAACCTGGTGGTGCAGCGCATGAGCACCGAGCAGAAAGAAATCTGTGAGATTCTATTGCAGACCAAGGGCAACCGGCAGTATGTGAAAAATGTCTTTGGGATAAACTGGCTGCCCTATGTCACCAGCTACTACGGCTACCGGGTACACCCCATCAGCGGGGAAAAGAACTACCATACCGGCGTTGACATCGGCATGGCCCAGGGCACGGAAATCTTAGCCGGCCATGACGGTACGGTTACGCTGGCCGGGAACGCTGGCGGCTATGGCCTGTGCATCGCTATTGAGGGAGAGGCTTACGAGGGGCATACCCTTACCACCAAGTACGGCCACTGCTCACAGCTTCTCGTTTCCGTGGGCCAGGAAGTCAAGGCCGGGGATGTGATCGCAAAGGTCGGCAGCACCGGCAATTCCGCCGGGCCGCACCTTCATCTGGAGGTACTGGTTGACGGGCAATACTTAAATCCGCTGTATTTTGCAGATACCGGTGACACCGGCAGCGGCATTTGCTGCCAGCCATTGGCGCAGGCGGAGGCGGCAGCTACTTTGATTACGATATTCCGCCGGAGGCCCTTGCGGATGAACAGTTCGCGGCCATGATCGCGGAGGCGGAGAAATACTTAGGCTATCCGTATGTGTGGGGCGGCGCAAGCCCTTCCACTTCCTTTGACTGTTCCGGGTTCGTTTCCTGGGTAGTCAACCATAGCGGCTGGAACTTCGGGCGGCTGACCGCGGACGGGCTCTTAGGGGTCTGTACCCCGGTATCAAGCGCCGACGCAAAACCGGGCGACCTGATTTTCTTTCAGGGGACCTACAATACCAGCGGCGCAAGCCATGTGGGGATTTATGTGGGGAACGGAATGATGATCCACTGCGGCGACCCGATCTCTTACGCAAATATCAATACAAGTTACTGGCAGCAGCATTTTTACACCTTTGCGCGGCTGCCTTAACAGAATGGAGGTAACAACTTGAACCCTAAAATAGAAAAACTGGAAAAGAAATCGAAAAGACCAAAGGCGAAGATCGCCGAGCAGCAGGCCAGGCTCCAGGATTTGGAGAAACAGAAAACGGAGCTGGAGAACACCGACTTTGTGGCGGTGGCCCGCAGCTACCACCTGACGCCCCAGGAACTGGCCGAATTTCTTAAAAACGCGGCAGATGGCGTCCGTCCTGGGCACAGGAGCTTCGCCGCAGGAACAGGAGGAAGTGCATGAGGACTAAAGAATCTCTCTCCTTGTGGCGCTTGTCTTTCCATAGGCGCCATGACCTTGCCCATGACGGCTTTTGCCGCCGGGGGCAAGGACACCACGCCGCCCACGCTTACGGCGGTGCTGGATGGGGAAACCGTAAAGATCGTAAGCAGCGACGACAATTCCGGCGTGGAGGCGGTCTATATCGACAAGACCCGTGTAAATTCCTTGTGGACGGGAAAGCCTCTGTCGCGCTGAAGGATTATGCCGGCACAGATAAAAAAGTGAGCGTCTACGCGGTGGATTATGCCGGCAACCGTTCTGATGCCGTGCAATTTGACAACCCCTATTACAAGGAACCGGTGTCCACGGAAAAGCCGGCTGCCCCCACGCAGCCGAGCCAGAGCAGCACCCCGGCAACAAAACCGGTACAGACCCAGGCAGCTTCTTCCGGCAGCACGGGCACCCAAAGCAGCAGTTCCAATACGGGAACGGATTCGGGCGGCACAAGCTCCCAGGACGGCAGCTCCGGCAGTACAGGAAATTCCGGCACACCGGAGCCCACCACTTCCTCCGTCCCGGAGGGCGCTTTCACCCCGGAGGGGACCGGGACCGTGCTGGACAGCGCCACCGGCGAGGATGGGGATAAACAGTTTTACACCATTACCACCGAGGCCGGGAATGTGTTCTACCTTATCATTGACGGCAAGCGTGACGACAACAACGTTTACTTTCTGAATGGCGTCACCGAGGCGGACCTGATGGCCCTTGCGGAAAAGAATGATGGCAGCGTGAGCGTGATCCCCGCTGCGGACGTCTGCACCTGTAAGGAGAAATGCGAGGCCGGAAAAGTCAATACCGGCTGCCCGGTCTGCAAAAATGACTTAAACGGCTGCATCGGAAAGGAAAAGCCGGCAGAGCCGGAGGAACCGGCTGAATCGGAACAGCCAAAGAAAAATACAGGCAGCGCCGGAACGATTATCTTTGTCATCGTTGCCCTGCTTGCAGTAGGCGGCGCCGGCTACTATGTGAAAATCGTGCGCCCGAAGCAGCAGGCGGCGGACGAGGACGAATTTGACGAGGACGACGGCTACGGGGAGGGCTTTGACCCGGACGAGGCTTACGGCGAACCGGAATATCTCTCCGAGGATGACTTTGAGGATAGCACCCATGAGGACGGCGAGTAATGCGCCGTCCTTACCTATTTTATGAAAGTGAGGTCTTTCTATCGTGAATATGAAAACGAATACACACCGCCGCGGTCTGCACAGGATCGTGGCATTTTTACTCTACGCGGTATGCGTCTTTAGCCTGCTTCCCGCCCAGGCGTTTGCGGCAGGCGTGGGCCAGAAAGCAAGCTCCTGGCTGGGCGATCAATATGTAGGGTCTGACGGACAGCATTATTATTCCCCGGTGCCTACCAATTTCCTTTGCTTACAATTCAGACGGAACCACGGATAAACGTTCCGGCTCCGGCGGCAGCGCCTACCGGCACTACATGCTGACAGATTCGGACGGCGTGACCCATTCGGTCTACTGCGTGGAGAGCGGGATTCCCTACAACACTTCCGAAAATACCTATACTTCGGAGAACGGGACCAACAGCGATTACCTGAATATGCTCCCCGTCCGCTGCCAGGCGCGGCATTACCCTGACTGCGATCTATGGCTGGAAACCCGGCGCCTCCCTCCCTGTGTCCGGCATCAATGAGGACGATTATAAAATGGCGACGCAGATCATCCTCTGGGAATACCAGCAGCAGCTTCGTAGCGACCCTTACAGTCGGCACGGGAACGGCCACGCTTCGGCGGACCAGTATTACAGCGTGGTTGCCGGGCGTCCTGCGGAAAAGGCATACAACTGGATTCTGGAACAGGTGGCGTCCCACTCCACCGTCCCTTCCTTTACCGCGGCGAATAAGGGGATGCCCCTGTTCTGGAACTGAAATGGGACACCAGCAGAAAGGTCTATACCCTGACTGTTACCGACACCAACAACCTGAATATCGACCTGCAAATGCTTTCCGGCAGCGGCGTGACCGTGAGCAGGAACGGCAACCAGTACACCTTCACCAGCAAAAACATGATTATGGAGCCGGTGAGCTTTGAGTTCAGAAAAGACATTCCGGTTGCCAACGACATGCTGATCTGGGGCCGCCCTGGTTATCAGACCATGATGACCGGCGCCAGCGACCCGGTTTCCTTCTTTATGAACATCAAAACGGAGACCTACGGCACCGCGAAGATCGTCAAGACCAGTGAGGACGGCATTGTGTCCGGCATTTCCTTCCACATTTCCGGCACGGATATTTTGGGAAATGAAGTCAATGAGACTGTTACTACCGGGGATAACGGCCAGGTGGAAAAGAAATTCCTGCCCGGCACTTACCTGGTGACGGAAATCCCGGTTGACCGCTATGTGACCCCTTCCGCACAGTACATCACTATTGAGAGCGGCCAGACTGCTTCCGTCCATTTCAGCAATATTTTGAAGAAATTCCGCGTGCATGTGGTAAAGAGCGACGCGGACACCGGAACCGCCCAGGGCGACGCCACCCTTGCCGGGGCGACCTATGGGATTTATAACAATGGCGAGCTGGTAGACACCTACACCACCGGGCCGGACGGCAGCTTTATGACCCGTTACTATGTCTGCGGCGATAGCTGGACGGTACGGGAGATCGAGCCCAGCACCGGCTATCTTCTGAATGATACGGTCTATGAGGTGGGCGCTTCCCCGGCGCTGTACGAGGTGGAGCTGAACACTACGGAGAACCAGGTCACGGAAACCGTGATCTATGGCAATATCCAGCTTGTCAAGCATACGGACGACCCGGACCCGGATGTGTCCGAAGATGAAAATACGGAAGAACCGAATGAGGGTGTGATCGAGCACCCGGAGGCCGACGCAGTCTTTGAGGTTTACTTAAAGGCGGCGGGCAGCTATGAAAACGCAAAGGAAAGCGAGCGCGACCTGCTCACCACGGACGGGGATGGATTTGCCGCCTCTAAAATGCTCCCTTACGGCCGTTACACCGTCCACCAGACAGCCGGCGAGGAAGGCAAGGCGTTCATTCCTGATTTTACCGTCTTTATTTCCGCAGACGGCCAGACCTACAGCTATATTCTGAATAACCGCACCATTACCGCAAGGCTCAAGGTGGAGAAATGCGACGCCGAGACCGGGAGCATTATCCCGATGACCGGCACGGGCTTCCAGATCAAGGACCTTTCCACCGGGGAATTTGTCACCCAGGAAATCTTCTACCCAAACCCGGAGACCCTTGATACCTTCTATGTTTCCGATGAAGGATGGCTCATGCTGCCGGAACCTCTGCGCACCGGGGATTATGAGCTTTACGAGGTGGCGGCGCCTTACGGGTATGTATTATCCAGTGAGCCGGTGCCGTTTACCATTGACGGCAGCGAGGCCGTTGTCACCGTCACACAGTACAACATGCCCCAGAAGGGCCAGCTCACCATCACAAAGACCGGCGAGGTGTTCGCTTCCGTCCAGGAAAACGACGGCCTGTATCAGCCGGTATATGAAGTGGCCGGGCTTCCCGGCGCAGTTTATGATGTGATCGCTGACGAGGATATTTACACCGGCGACGGGACCCTCCGAGTAGCAAAGGACACAGTTGTAGAGACCCTTACCACCGGGGAAGATGGAACCGCCACAAGCGTACTTCTGTACCTGGGCCGCTACCGTCTGGAAGAACGGCAGGCGCCGGCTGGCATGGTCGTAAATGCTGTCCCGGAATATGCGGAGCTTACCTACGCGGGGGAGACCGTGGAAGTGACGCAGACCGCGGTTGGTCTGTATGACGAGCGCCAGAAGGTGGATGTGAGCCTGCTTAAAGCGCTGGAAACGGACGGGCTCTTTGGGCTTGGCATGAATGAGGAATACAAGGACATTTCCTTTGGTCTGTATGCTTCCGCTGACTTGACGGCGGCGGATGGCAGCGTGATCCCGGCAGGCGGGCTTCTGGAAGTGGTCTCCGTTTCCGCAAATGAGGCGGGCGGCTATGACGCTTGCTTTGATTCCGACCTGCCTTTTGGCAGCTATTATGTGCAGGAGCGCACCACCAACAGCGCCTATGTGCTTTCCGATACCAAATACCCGGTAGTTTTTGAATATGCGGGTCAGGAGGCTGCTCTTGTCTCTATCCTGATAAATGAGGGCGAGGCTGTTCCCAATGACCTGCTCCGCGGACGCATTGACGGTGTGAAATATGGCGAGAGCACGGAGGTTGGCGAAGATGTGAAGCTGGCCGGCGCGGTGATGGGCCTGTTTAAGCCTGACACCGAAGAATTTACCGAGGAAAACGCGCTGCTTACCGTAACCACCGGTGAGGATGGCAGCTTTGCCTTTGAGAATATCCCTTACGGTCACTGGATTGTAAAGGAAATTTCCGCTCCCGCGCTCTATACGGTGAGCCCGGAGGAACACCACATTTATATCGGTGCGGACGGCCAGACAATCGAATTCCGCGTGGATAATACCCTGATCCGCGGACGGGTGCAGCTCCATAAGACCGAGGCGGTGGATGAACCTTCCTCTGTGGAGACGATAAGGAGAATACTTTCCTGCGCTTCCTCTCCGGCGCGGTGTTTGAACTGTATGAGGACGCCAACGGCAACAAGGAGCTGGATGCCGAAGATACGCTGGTCGGCGCCCTGAAAGAGACAGACGGCGGATTCCACATGGCGGAGGATCTTCTGGCTAAGGGCTATTTCGTAAAAGAAAAGAAAGCGCCGGAGGGCTACCAGCCTGACGAAAAGGCTTATTACTTTGCGATCACCAAGGACGGCCAGGCGGTTGTGATCGAAAACGGCGAGACCGGACGGGGCTTTACCAATGAGGCATACCGCGGCAACCTGAAAATCACCAAAGATTCCAGTGACGGACGCAAGGACGGATTTGCCATTGAGGTCAAGAGCGCAGACGGTTCTTACTGTGAGACCTTCACCACACCGAAATCCGGCGTGATCGAGGTCAAGGGGCTGCGCGTCGGCATTTATACCGTAACCGAGCTTTCCAACCGTGCAAGCAAGGATTATATCATTCCTGACGCGGCCACGGTGGAGATCAAGGCGGACCAGACCGCAACGGTCCAGTTCTTTAATGAGAAACCAGAAAACCGGAAACTCCTGATAATCCGAAAACACCGTCCAAGCCTTCCACACCGTCTAATCCTGATAAGGCAGTACCGCAGACCGGTGATGACAATTTCATTTTCCTGTACGGCGGCCTTCTGGCGCTGGCTCTGATCGGCGGTGGGATGTTTGCTGCCCTCTATTTCAAGAAGGGGAAATACAGCAGACAGACCCCTAAGACAAAGGCTGCGGGCATTGCGGCCCTCTCCCTCTGCGCGGCACTGGCGTTAGGCAGCGGCTTCCTGATGGTCCGTGACCTCTGCCAGTACAGTGAAAGCGCCGGGGCTTATGATGACCTCGCAGGACTGGTGGAGCTGCCGGAGCGGACCGAAACACCGGAGGATATGGAGACCGGGACCGCACCCATTGAAACGGAACCTGCTGGGTCAGCCCCTTCCGTGGTTCTTCCTATGGTGGATTTTGAATCTTTGCGGGAAAGCGGGCCGGACATCATCGGGTGGCTTACCCTTCCCGATACGGTGATTAACTATCCGGTAACGCAGGCAGACGATAACGAGTATTACCTGCACCACCTGTATGACGGCACCTATAATAAGGTGGGATGCCTGTTCGCGGATTATGAGAACAAGGCGGATTTTTTTCGGACCGCAATACCATTATCTACGGCCACAATATGCGGGACGGCTCCATGTTCGCCACGCTGAATGAGTATGACGAACAGAGCTATTTTGATACCCATAAGCAGATGTACCTTGTGACCCCGGAGGGCGGTTATCTCTGTGAGGTTTTCGCGGCGTTTGTGGCAAAGCCTTCCGAATCCGGCAGCGATACCTCTCCCTGGCGTCTTAGCTGGAAGGATGACGGCGCTTATACGACCTGGCTTACCGCTATGGCGGAGCGTTCTGTTGTGGAAACGGACGTCACGGTGACAAGCAGCGATAAGCTGCTGACCCTTTCCACCTGTACGCCCGGAGGCGCAAGCCGCTTCATCGTCATGGCAAAGCTGGTGGAAGTAAACAACGAAGCAGACTGAAAACCGGTGCGGGGGCATGTGCTCCCGCACCAGTCATTTACAAGGAGGATTTACTTTATGGTGAACGCCATTCTTTCCATACCCGGCTATGTCCATTTGTACCGCTCCCTTCTGCGGTTCTACGACATGCCGGAAAATGAGGTCCGGGAAATGCTCTACCTGCTGAACACTGCCAACCTGGACTGCTACGAGTATTACCACCCCGAGCGGGAACTGGCCCTGAGCGGCCCGGTAGCTTTCTGCCACTGGCTGGAGACGATGGACTGCCGCCCTTACCGGACGGAAGTACAGCTTTACAAGTCGCTACTGTTCCTACAGCGCAGCGTGGACCGTGACCTGATCGTGACTTCCCAGCGGGAGGCATTGCAGACGCTTAAATGTATTATCTCCAATATCGAATACCGCTTTTACAAGGCTTATGAAATGGAGATCGAGGACAAGCGGACCGTGTACGGGGAATGTACCTACCGGCTGGTCCCCAGGGAGGACGAGCCGAGCGTGTGCCTGATGCACGACTGGATTTATCTGCCAAGCGCGTAAACTGTCACGGATTCTATACAGGATTCGGGACAAAACCATTTTCAAAGGAGGGATGCCTTATCACGCAGAAAGAGGTCAATGCCGTTTTTGACGGTCAGGGTGGCTCTATGCAGGGAAATCCTGCAAAAGAAAACAAAGGAATACACAGGGGGCGATACGGACCGGCTGGGGGCTTTCAAGGCTGCCGCTGCTTTACAGCACACGACACCGGAGCGTGCCCTTGCCGGGATGCTGGCAAAGCATATCGTTTCCCTGTATGACATGTGCTTTGCCGACGGCATGAGCTTTGACGCCGGCACATGGGACGAGAAGATCACAGACAGTCTTAACTATCTGTTTTTACTGAAAGCGATTGTAAAGGAGGGACAGACCAATCAACAGAATTGAAGTAAAGGTTTTGAACTGCCAGGCGGTGGCGGAGGCCGAGAAAAACATGGTGTTTGCGGCCAGGCTTACCCAGCGCGGGCATAAGATCAATACAATGGAGGATCTGACGGCGCTTTATGAAAAGTCGTTCAGCAATGATACCGTAACGGCGATCAGCAAGCTCCCGCACCCCACGATCCAGAAATTCGCGGTTATCACCGTTGCCATTGTAGGCGCAAGCAGGCGTTTCCTTGCGCAGATCACCAGGCACCAGAACGAGGTAAAGTTTATGAGTGCGTCCTTACAGTACAGCAACTATGCGGGACAGGCGGATTTTGCTGTACCCTATGAGATTTTGACTGCGCCGAAGGCAATTCAGGAAATGTATCTGGAAAGCTGTAAATCCGATATGGATTGTTACGAAGAACTGTGCGCGGCAGGGATCGGGCACGACGCGGCGGGCTATGCCACGCCCCAGGGCCTTAGGAATGTGCTGATTATCAGCGCAACACCTTACCAGTGGAAACATATCATCGGCCAGCGGGTATGCCGGCGCAATACGGACGAGACCCGGATCGTGCTCCTGAAAATCTGGCAGGAGCTTTTTTCATTGAGCCAGGTACTCTTTGCTCCCGATCTTACCGGCCCTTTCTGCCAGAGAGATCAATGTCTGGAGGGGAAAATGAGCTGCAAAAGAAAGATCGCGGGCAGCATGACGCCCGGCGGGATTTTGGCGGCGGATTACCCGCTGCTTATGGAAGGCGGCGCCCATGAAGATTAAGCTGATCGATTTTGGCGTGCCGGAGGATCAGAGACCCTACCGGCCACATGGGAACGATGCCGGCGCGGATGTGTATATGCCCTATGACTGCACCCTACAGCCCGGCGAGATTACGAAAATTCCCCTGGGATTTGGGATCGAGGTGCCGGATGGGTTTGCCGGATATGTGTTCCCCCCGCAGCAGCATGGCTGTCAAAGGGCTGGTCTGCGAGCTGCCGCCTGTAGATTCCGGCTACCGTGGGGAAATCCATGCAATTCTTAGCAATGTGAGCAGCCAGACGCGGCACATTCCCAAAGGTTCAAGGATCGGCCAGCTCGTCATTACGCCGGTGGTGATCGCGGATTTTGTGACAGAGCTTGGGGAGCAGCGGGGCACCGGCGCCTTTGGCAGTACAGGGAAATGATAAAGAGTGCAGCAGGAAAATGAGCCGCCAGACAAAAGGCGGCTCATTTTAGGACAAAACAGGGATTATCGCCGGTATAGGGATGGGACATTATCAGGACATTACCGGATACAATATTAAGAAAAGCGGCCAACTGCTGGCCGCTCTACCGTTTGCTATTGAGTTCTTTCATAATGCCGAGAATATATTCCATTGATTTTGAGTCCAGTTTTTTGGCCTCAGTCATAAATTCCTGTAGTGTCTGCGGGCAGGCATTTCCTTCATCAAAGAATTCCTGGGGTGTTACGCCGAGATATTCGCAGATGTAGAAAAAGGACTGCATGGCGGGAAGTGACTTCTTATTCTCAATGTTATTGATGTAATTGTTCGCCTGACCCAGCGACAAAGACATGTCACGGGCAGATACTCCCTTTAGCGCCCTTAGCTTTGCCAGCCGTTCCGGGACAAAATCTTCATACATCATAGTCACCTCCTTCTGCATAATAGATTGTACCTTACAGGAGGTAAATATTCGGTAGATGAAAAAGGGTATTTGCGTTGACTTGCTAAAATAAACCTACTACACTATAGCAAGGCGGTAGTTTTAATCTATTATCGGAGGTGCCAGATGAAAAAGAAAACATGCTGTGTCACGGGACACAGGGATTTACCGCAGAATCAGATCAACTATGTAAAGGCTGCCCTGCTGCGTGAAATTGAAAAATCGGTTGCGGACGGCTTTACCTGCTTCATGAGTGGGGTCGCGGAGGGCGTGGATCAGTATTTTGTGGAAATAGTTATGGAAAAGCAGAAAGATGATCCTTCATTGGAATTGATTGCCGTAATCCCATATCAGAAACGGCTGGACAGTCTCAGGGCAAAGAGGCGGACCTATGAAATGCTGGAGGCTTGCCGTGATGTGGTTGTGATACAGGAGGAATACCAGCCCAGCGTCTATTCCCACCGCAACCGCTATATGGTGGAACACTCTGACCGGGTAATCGCGGTGTATGACGGGCGGGAAAAAGGCGGAACCGTAAGGACGATCCGCTTCGCACATCAAATGAAAAAAGAACTGGGGAAATACCCGTGGGAGAAATCTATTTCCCGAAAAAGTAAAACAGAATAAGACAACTTGGCACAGCGCTCACTTGGACAGTGGGCGTTTTCTTTTTGCCCGAAAGGAGGCATTTTTATGTGGAGTATCATAACACACCTTATCGCATTTACAGCCGGTACGGTAGCCGGCGTTGTGCTGCTCTGTCTGATGCAGGCAGGAAAAATGGCGGATGAAGGTTACGAAAATATGGAACGGAGGAATAATAGATGAATACTGAAATTGCGGAATATATCAAAAACCATATCCGGGAGTATTTACCGCCGGAGTATCAGGAGGCTCATATCACTCTGGAAGAAGTGACAAAAGTAAATGACCGGAGGCTTACCGGCCTTATGATCCGAAACGACGGAGAAATTACTGTCCCGACAATCTATTTGGAACCCTATGCCAAGCAGCTTGCGCAGGGGCGGCCAATGGATGAAATCATACGGGAAATCGTACAGATCAGGACGGAACAAGATACCAGGGTTCCCTTTGAAGTATCGGACTTAATGGATTACAGACAAGTAAAGCCCATGCTTGCTATCCGTCTATGCGATCCTGAACAAAACCGGGAGTATTTGAAAGATAAACCGTTTACCCCGTGCGGAGAGTTGGCTGCGGTCTACCGGATTCAGGTCATGGAGAGCAAAGAGGGTGTTGCCTCTGCTGTTGTTACAGATCGTATGATGGAATTGTGGGGTGTTACTAAAGAGCAGCTTCATCAGGATGCAGTTGCGGCAGAAACAGAAAGAAGCCCGGTCTGTTTTTACAGTATGGAAGATATGATGGACGAAATCATGTTCTCGTCAAAACCTGAAAATCTGTTTGAGTGCACAGAACCGTTGGATGCAGCTACTATGCCAATGTATGTTCTGACAAATGCCAGCAAAGTAAACGGTTCCGGGATTCTTGCGCGGGACGGGGTTCTGGATAAAATCGGTGAGCTGCTTGGAAAGAATTTCTATGTTCTCCCCTCGTCTATACATGAGGTGCTGATCGTACCGGATAATGGCGATATGCAGGCAAAGGAACTGGAAAGCATGGTTAAGGAAGTTAATGCGACCCAGGTGGCTCCGGCTGACCTTCTTTCCGATAAGGTACAGTATTATGACCGGGCGGCGAAAACTCTTGGCCGGAAACAGGAAAAGGGGCTCCTGGAACGGCTGGCAGAAAATAAGGCGCAGGTAAAAGAACAGGCAGAAAAAGCACCAAAGGAAAAAACAGCGGCAAAACAGGAACCGAGTTTAGGGCAGCTATGCGGCTGCCTTTTCTATATTCAAAGAAATGGAGGATGACAAGTGAAATTAGTGATTGCAGAAAAGCCCTCTGTCGCTATGGCTTTGGCGGCGGTATTGGGCGCAGATGAGAAAAAGGACGGCTATCTGGAAGGCGGCGGCTACCTGGTGAGCTGGTGCGTCGGCCACCTTCTGGAGCTGGCACAGCCTGAAGCCTACGGGGGAACAGTATGCCAGATGGCGCTATGGCGATCTGCCGATCCTGCCGGACGAATGGAAATATGAGGTGCCGAAGGACAAGAAGAAACAGCTTGACCTCCTGTGCCGGCTGATGAAGGACAAACGGGTGGATTCCGTGGTGTGCGCCACTGACGCCGGACGCGAGGGTGAGCTGATCTTCCGTCTGGTCTATGAGTATGCCGGGTGCAGGAAACCGATGGAACGCCTCTGGATTTCCAGTATGGAGGACGCGGCGATCCGGGACGGTTTTGAACACCTGCGCCCCGGTAAGGATTATGACCGTCTCTATGAGGCCGCGGTTTGCCGGGCCGGTGCGGACTGGCTGGTTGGGATCAATGCGACCAGGCTGTTTTCTGTCTTGTACAGCGTCACCCTGAATGTCGGGCGCGTCATGTCCCCAACGCTGGCGCTTTTGGTGCAGCGTGAGGCAGAGATTCAGGCATTTACCAGCAGGCCCTTCTATGTCCCAGAGATCACTTGCGGCGGTCTTACTGCTTCCGGTGATAAGCTGGCGGAAAAACAGGCAGCAGAGACAATCCGCAGGGAATGTGACGGGCAGACGGCTTCTGTCCTTTCAGTGGAAAAGCAGGTAAAGACCGTACAGCCTCCCCGCCTCTATGATCTGACGACCTTGCAGCGGGAATGTAACCGTATCTACGGCTACACCGCCCAGCAGACCCTTGACTACCTGCAATCCCTCTATGAGAAAAAGCTGGCGACCTATCCCCGTACCGACAGCCAGTATTTGACCGAGGATATGCAGGCAACCGCCGCCTCCCTGATCCTGTGGCTGCGGGACAACATGCCTTTCGGGAAAGGATGCCTGGAAGAACCGGATATTGACCGGGTAACGGATGGCAGTAAAGTCACCGACCACCATGCCATTATTCCCACCGTGGAGATCGCCCGGACGGACCTGTCTGCTCTCCCTTCCGGGGAACGGGATGTTTTGGCGCTGATCGCCATGAGGCTCCTTTGCGCCACCGGCCAGACGCACCGCTTTGAGGCGGTCACGGTGGTACTGGATTGTGCAGGCCATTCCTTCACAGCGAAAGGAAAGACCGTCTTGCAGGCAGGTTGGAAGGAAATTGAACGGCTCTACCGCATGGGGCTGAAACAGGCGGAACTGGAAAAGGAGGACCCCGCAGACGCGGCCTTGCCGGAGCTACCCAGGGCCAGACCTTTGAACCGGTGGCAGCAGGCGTCCGGGAAGGCAAGACCTCCCCGCCAAAGCACTATACGGAGGATTCCCTGTTGGCAGCTATGGAAACGGCAGGCGCGGCAGACGCACCGGAGGATGCAGAGCGCAAGGGTTTAGGCACCCCGGCCACCCGTGCGGCTACACTGGAAAAGCTGGTAACAACCGGCTTTGTGCAGAGAAAGAAAAAACAGCTCATTCCCACGGAAAAGGGAACCAACCTGATTACGGTCCTGCCGGATAATATTAAATCCCCGCTGCTTACCGCGGAATGGGAATCCAGACTAAAACAGGTGGAGCGCGGCGAGATCAGTGCGGAGGCTTTCATGGAAGGGATCGCCGATATGAACAGGGGGCTTGTCAAAGAACATACCGCACCGGAGGAACGGTTTGCCGGCCTGTTCCCTTACGCAAAGGAACCCGGCGCGAGGCTGTCGGCACCTGTCCCCGCTGCGGCGGCACTGTGTATGAGGGCAAAAAGGGATTCTTCTGTGATAACCGGGAATGCTCTTTTGCCCTCTGGAAAGACAATAAATTCTTTACAGGTAAGAAGAAAACCCTGACAAAACCGTTGCGGCGGCCCTTCTGAAAGAGGGCCGCGTTTCTATGTCCGGGCTTTACAGTGAAAAAACGGGCCGGACCTATGACGCGGTTGTGGTGCTGGATGATACGGGCGGCAAGTATGTGAATTTCAAGCTGGAATTTCCGGCGAGGAAAGGTGGGCGCAAATGAGCGCCCCACCGGAAAAGAGAACTGACACGATCCGAGCGGGCGGCAATCCGAAGGCTGGTGACGAGTTTGTGCGCCAACTATGACTGCCAGGATAAGCTCTGCCTCCCCTGGACTGTCCCTGCTACATGCTGAATAAATGGTGGACCGGCGCGTTCTGCCGTTATTTCCGGGCGGCGGTGCTGCCTACGGAGCCAAAGCTGGAATCTGCCCTGACCGGTGAAGATACTTCTCTCAGGCAGAAGATATGCCCGGTCTGCGGAAAGGCTTACCTTCCGGTCACAAGCCAGGCGTATTGTTCGGATTTTGCCGTAGCTTTGCCAGACGGAAATCCGAGCGGAACGGAAACGGCGCAGGCGGCAAAACAGAGGGTGATGTGTCCGCAACTTAGCCCAATCAGGCCAGTGTTTTCAAAGGGTTTTAAGGCCCTGTTTGACGGGGCGCCTATATTAGAATACTCCCGGCCTCTGAAATGGGGCTAAGTTGCGGACAAAGGGCGCATTTTAGCGCTCTATTTTTATGACAGTTTGGAGGGATGCTTATAGAAAAAATACCGATTGTGCCGGAGATCATGCGGATCGATACCAGGACGCAGGCCATTGACATGCAGCAGATTGACAACCGGCGCTTCCTGTTCAATCCAAAGACCGGCGTGCTGGTCCTGGGCCGCCAGTATCAGGAAACAAGTCTTGTAAATGCCAGCCATGCCGTGGAGCTGGCAGATGCGGGAATCACAAAAGATTTTGACGATTTTGTGCGGGGCTGGATCGGGACCGGCAGGAACTATCCCAAAGGGGTGATCCACTTTGCCCCATGTGATAGATTCCGGAAACATTTCTTTGACCGGGCTTTTGACACGCTGGAAATGTTCAGGGAAAACGGTGCTCTGGCCGGAACGGTGGTACGGGGCTTCGGGAGCCGGTGGGAACAGCCCTTATCTGCGATCCTTACGGATTTACAGAAAGAGGAACAAAAGCCCTCCCTCCGGCAGCAGCTAAGGAAAACGCCGGAGGCAAAGCTGTCCGGCACAGGAAAGAAAACCAACAACAACGATAGGAGGCGATTTTTTGAGTATCAACCATATTGAAACAGAGGACCTTCGCCGTATGGAGGGAAAAGGCGGCCTGATTTTGCAGGGCTGCGGCGGCGAGCTGCAGGAATGGCTTGACGGGATCAATGAAATGTTCACCGAGGCCGGTATTCTGAAAAACGGCGCGAAGTTCCAGGATATTTTTGCTTTTGAGTATAATGATTCTCCCTGTCTGCTCTATCCCTTTGAGGGTGTGGACCTGGAGATTGGGAAACTTGCCATGTGGCGTTTGCAGACCCATGAGACTTTCGGCGGCACCTGGCTTTCAGACTTTGTGCCGAACCGCCTGGGCGGGTTTATCGGGGAACCTGCGCCGGAGCCGGAGAAGCCGGACTGCGCGCTGATCGGGCAGGACGGCAATATTTTTAACCTGGTGGGGATCGCTGAGCGCACTTTGCGGGAGCATGGCTTACAGACCAGGCAAAGGAAATGAAGGACCGTGTATTTGCTTCCGGCAGTTATAGCGAGGCCCTTTGTATCATCGGCGAGTATGTCAATATCACGGATTCCGAAGCGGAGCCGGAACGAAAGCTTTCCCTCCGGCAGCAGCTAAAGGAAACGAAAACAGCGGAACCGTCTGCCCGGCTAAAACCGGAAAAGCAGCAGGAACGATAACAGGAGGTGCCGATGGAAAAAGAAAAGACTTACGGTGTATGGGCGGTGCGCAGCGCCGCTTCAATCTTTGGGCGGGCGGAAGCTGGTGCAAGGAGGCCGGCAGGCCCTCTTGAATTTGCCTCCCAGGAGACAGCCGAGGCTTACGCGAAGGAGTGTAACAGCCGCACGACTGCCAACGTCCACTATTTTGTAAAGGAAAAGGAACCGGAACCGGGTGCTGTCCGAAAGGACGGAACACAGCCGGACAGAGCTGCCCGCGCCCATGAGGAACAGACGCCCCGAAACGCGGCGATGGAAAAACTGAATGAGATTCCCGGCAGGCAGCTTTCCAAAGATCCGGACCCTTTGGTGGAAATCCGTTCCGCGGTACACAGCAATTATGCCGGCATGGTCGCCATGCTTGCGGCAGACAACCGGGTCTATCTGGGCCGCGAGGAACACTATCACTATCAGGACGGGCTTACCTCCTATTACGATAACGGCGACGGCTCCCTATGCTTTGTCACAGACCGGGCGGATATGTATTATTTCCTCTACGGTGAGGGCTGGGCCCATTCTCAGGCGGAAATGCTGGAGCGCGGGCTTACAGGGGATCAGTATGCGGAGTTTGCCCGGCTACAAAATGGCGTTCTCCGGCAGTTTGAAGCGCAGCGGGAAATCCTGTTCGCCGGGCAGCCCTTCCAGCCGCCCGAAAGCTATCTGCGGAACGCGGAGCTTTACGAGGAAGGACAGACCGGAAATTACAATATGCTGGATGGCAGGCTGAACAACGAGCCCCCGGTGAAGCCGGACCTGACGGACGGCCAGACCCACGAGGAAATCCGGGAGCTTGCCCCGGAGACCTTGCCGGAAGAAAAAGCCCTCTGTCCTGGACCGCCTGAAATCCGAGCGCCCGGAGCATGAGGCAAGGCAGATCACACCGCCTGTCCCGGAAAGGGGGGCTTTGAGTATGGGGACCAAATTTGAAGGCGTAGACATACTGGACTTTCTGGGGCAGGTCGTAGAACTGCATACACAGCATTATAAAGAAGATTTTGACGTGGATAAAGAACTGATCCAAAAGGTGGCCTTATCAGGAGAACCGGAGGAGCGGCGCCTTCTCTGGATGTCACGGCCCTGCGGCACCTATTGTTTGAGCGAGCGGGAGGTGTATCTACAGGAAAGCAATGAAAATAAAGTGTGGATGTTCTACCATGAGCAGACGAATGACCCGATTTTAGCTTATGCCCTTACATTGGATGGTTTGCAGGATGGAAAAGTGACCGGCACCATCTACCCTCTGGATTACCCTTCCCATGTGGAGCGGGTGAAATCACTGTCCTGTCCCATTGACCGGGTAACGGTGACATTCGAGGACGGCGTACAGTTTACCTTGCCCTATCAGTCCCGGAGACGGCAGATCAATGAGCTTATGCCGGAGCACGGCACGCCAAAATCCATGCAGTACGCGCCGGAAAGCGAGCGGGAGCTGGCGGTGATCCTGCGCCGGGAACGGCTGAAACGGGATTACCATGCAAAGCCGGGCAATGTTCAGGAATACATGGAAAAATTAAAAAAGGCGTCCATGCGCGGCAGGCTCAAAGAGGCCCAGGCCGCCGTCGCTGCTCCCGGTAGAGGCGCACCCCATAAAGGCGGGCTGGACCGATGAAGGGCGGACGGGATAAGCGGTCTGTCCGTGTGGAGTTTGTTCTGACCGAGGCGGAGGCTGCTTTGATAAAAGAGCGCATGGCAGAGCTGGGGATCACCAACCTTTCCGCTTATCTCCGCAAAATGGCGGTGGACGGTTACATCATTCACCTGGATATGGGCGACATTCAGGAAATGATACGCCTCCTTCGTATCTGCTCCAACAACTTAAACCAGTACACCCGGCGTGCCAATGAAACCGGCAGCGTTTATGCTGCGGATGTGGAAGATCTGCGTACCCGGCTGGATGACCTGTGGAATGGTATGGATAAGCTGCTCCGGGATTTGCAAACATTTCGTAAACGGAGAAAATAGCCGTTGCTTTCCGGGAACCGGCACGGTAGAATTTTTGGCAGAGGGACATGATATTTTCCCGTGGAAGGAGGCTTGACCTATGCGTCTGATATTCAAACTGTTGGCGTTTCCCTTTGTCCTGGTTACGGGGCTTCTTTCTGGTGTGCAAGTTCCTGGTGATCGCATCCGGCGCGGTGCTGGGGATTTTATCAGGCATTGTATTTCTGGCGGCGCTGGCGCTGTTCTTTACTGCCGGGTTCTGGCCGGGGCTTTCCTGGCTGGTGATTGCGTTCCTGATCAGCCCCTACGGTCTGCCGATGGCGGCGGCCTGGCTGGTCGGGATGATCGGCGGCGCAAACCACGCACTCAAAGATTTTGTATTTGGATAAACTTATGGGCGGGGGCATTTTCGGTGTCCCGCCCTCTTTTTCACTATTCGGGGCTGTTTCACAAGGCAGCTTTTTCTATTTGGAGGGATCACATGAAAGACACAACACAGCTATATATCTATCCGGCTTCCTATGTGCGTGAGCATGGGGAACTGGATCAGTACCGCGCTTCCCACAAAGCAAACATTGCGTGTAAGGAGGCAATCGAACAGGTCATTGCGGACAACTACCGGGATAACCGCCTCGGAACGGAGGCAGTACATCAGGTTTTGGAACAATTCGGTTATGACCGGATGTTTTATGTGCTTGCGGGCACGGTCCGGCAAAAGGATTGGGATGGGCGTATTTCCCGCGATAACAAAGCCTGGGCGAAAACCATTCCGGTCTACGAGAACCCGGACGGCTTCGGCCAAGATCGGAATGTTTACTTTGTGGTGGATCGTAGCCACCCCGGACTTGTCGATCTCTTTCTTACGCAGGCCCGGCTCGATTATACAAAGGAACATGGGAAGAAAGTCTCGATCCGCGAAGGCATAAAACAGAGTACAGAGCGGACGGCAGCCGTACATGCACCAACAAAACGGAAAGAGCCGGAACGTTAATACATTTTCAAATTCGCACAAAACAGATACTTTCCCTATTGCTTCGTGCAGTTCAAAAAACGATTATTTCTAAATCCGTTCAAAACCATTGTATTTTCTCTTGCTTTGCGTTATAATGAAAACAAAAAAAGGAGGCTGTGCAATGGAACGATACAAAGAGCTTGCCGCTTTGCGCTGTTTTACACATGATGATATGGTGCAGCTCGCCGGATCAGAAAGTTCCGCTGTATGGCAGATAAAGAGTTATCTGCAAAAAGGATATATCGAGCGTGTGCGCCGCAATCTATATGCGGTCATCAGCATGGAAACCGGACAGGCGATCCCGAACCGCTACCAGATAGCTTCCCGCGTGACAGACGATGCCTGTGTGTCCCACCACAGCGCCTTTGAATACTACGGATATGCGAACCAGGTTTTTTATGATGTGTACTTCACCACCCAAAAGCGCGTCCGCCCGTTCTCTTATGACGGCGTAAATTACTGTCCGATGGCCTGCCGGGGAAATACGGACATCATAAAAACAGACACCGGCATCCGCGTGACTTCTTTAGAGCGGACCGTGATAGACAGTATAGCGGATTTTTGGAAAAAATCGGAGGCCTGGAAGAATTGTTGCGCTGCCTTCTCCTGATTCCTTCGCTTGATTACAGCAAACTGCTTGACGCGCTGGAACTGTATGGCCGGGCGCAGCTATATCAAAAGGCCGGATTTATTCTTGAAGCATGGAAAGAGGAACTGTCTTTACCGGAACCGTTTTTTGTGGAATGTGAAAAACGGTCTTCTGCCAGTAAAACCTATCTCTTTGAAAAGCAGGGCGATTTTGTCCTTCATAACAGATGGAAACTGTTTGCTCCAAAAGATTTGAAAACGATCATAAATAAGGGGGTAACTGATTATGATGCGCTTTGACCGTATTACGCTTGGCAGGCAGGCCAAAGAACTCGGCTTTGTCCGTGACACCTTTGAGAAAGTCTGCCGCCTCGCGGATGTTCTTTTCTTTTATGGAAAGCGATGGGTTGCTTGCGGACAGCCTTGCCCTGAAAGGCGGCACGGCGATCAATCTGACGATTTTTGATCTGCCCCGCCTGTCGGTTGATATAGACCTGGATTTCTCAAAGGATGTATCAAGGGAAGCTATGCTAGCGGAGCGGGAGCAGATCAATGAACACATACAAAAAATACATGGCGGCTTCCGGCTATACGCTGAGTTTGAAATCAAAGCAATACCACGCGCTGGATTCCTTCGTGTACGAGTATGTGAATGCCGGAGGAATGAAAGACAACCTGAAAATTGAGATCAACTATATGCTCCGCTGCCATGTGCTGCCTGTTTCCCGCAGACCGGTTTATTTGCCATGGAACGATCAGGAGCTTACAGTATTAAACGTTGATCCTCTGGAAATCTTCTCCGCAAAGACGGTCGCCCTCTTAAACCGGGCGGCCCGCGGGATTTATATGATATGTTCAATATGCAAAAGTATGGATTGTTTGACGAGACGCAGGAACCGCTTTTCAGAAAGTGTATCATGTTCTACGCGGCGATTGCTTCGGAAACCGTGCCGGAATACTTTGACCTCAATGGTATCGGCAGCATATCCGCACGGAAAATCAGGACGGACCTTACACCGGTGCTGCGCCGTGGAGAACGCTTTGACCTGGCCTGTGCGCAGAAACAGGTAAAGGATTATTTAGCCGCGATTCTAAAACCGGAAGATACGGAGCTGTCCTTCTGGCAGGCTTTTTGCAGAGGGAAACTATCAGCCGGGCCTTTTTGTTTGACGATGCTGATATTCTCTCGCGTGTTGAACATCACCCGATGGCACTATGGAAATGCGGCGGGCGGATGCCAAAGTAAAAAGATACACCGGCACTATAACGAATACATACCAAGGGCTGTCCTTCCGGGCAGCTCTTTCATTTTGGCAAGGGGGGTGATCCTGATAGCAACCACAAGACTAATGCCGCTGCATGTGGGAAAAGGGCGGGATGTGTCTACGGCCATTGCAGACATCATTGACTACGTGGAGAATCCACAGAAAACCGATTTTGGGAAATTTATTTATGGCTATGAGTGTGATACCCGAATCGCGGATGCGGAGTTCCTTCTTTCCAAGCGGCAGTATTTGAACCTGACCGGGCGGGACCGGGGCGCGGATGATGTGATCGCCTACCACCTCCGGCAAGCTTTCAAGCCCGGCGAGGTCACGCCGGAAGAAGCGAACCAGATTGGGCGGGAGCTTGCTCTGAAACTGACAAAGGGCAATCACGCCTTTGTGGTCTGTACCCATGTGGACAAGCACCATGTCCATAACCACATCATCATAAATTCCACAACGCTGGACTGCATCCGAAGAAGTTCCGCAACTTCTGGGGATCCACCTGGGCAATCCGGCGCATGAATGACAAGCTGTGTCTGGAGCACGGTCTGTCTATCGTGGAAAATCCAAAACCCAGCAGGGACCACTATGGCACATGGCTGGGAAATAAAAACAGCCCTCCTTCCAGGAGCAGCTACGCCTGGCAATCGACGCGGCCCTGGAAGAAAGGCCGAAAGACTTTGAGGACTTCCTGAAGAAGCTGGAGGCTGCCGGAATCGAAGTCAACCGGGAACGCAAGAACCTCCGGCTCCGGGGGCCGGGGCAGAAAAACTATACCCGGTGTGATACGCTAAAGGGCGACTATACCGAGCAGGCCATACAGGAACGGATCGCCGGCACCCGGACGGCAAAACCCCGCCGTACTTTTTCGCAAAAGCCCGTTCCAAAGGCTGGGCTGCTGGTGGATATTGAGGCGGCAGTCCGTTCCGGCAAAGGGTCCGGGGTATGAACGCTGGGCGAAGGTGTTTAACTTAAAACAGCTCTCCCAGGCGGTAATTTATCTCAAAGAGCATGGCGATATGAGTTATGAGGATTTGCAGGAAAAAGCTGCTGCGGCTACCATCAGCTTCAATGCGCTGTCGGTACAGATCAAGGAACTGGAATCACAGATGGCCGCCAACGGGGAGCTGCAGAAACAGATCGTAAATTATGCCAAGACGCGGGCGGTCTATGTGGAATACCGCAAGGCTGGTTATAGTAAAAAGTTCCGGGCGGAGCATGAGGCGGATATTCTATTACACCAGGCGGCGAAGAAATATTTTGACAGCATAGGAATCACAAAACTGCCCTCCGTCAAATCGCTCCGAGAGGAATACGCCGGTCTGCTGGAACAGAAACGGAAAGCCTATGCCGCCTATAAGCAGGCCCGGTCTGATATGAAGGAGCTTCACAATATCAAGGCCAATGTGGACTATCTGCTGGACATTCCTGCGTCTCAGGAGCAGCAGAAAGACAAGCAAAATCCCGACAATAGTTTTATGTTGCTCCCAGTTTTCAGCGTTCCGAAGGAACGCGCAGCCGTCACCGCAGGTGACGATCTCAGGGTTTGGGGATATGTCACCAACAAGCATTTTAGAGGGTTTCACGGCAACGGGAAATCCTCTAAAATACGCAATCTTACGGAAGATTGCATTGCTTGCCGGTAGTATCGTGAATTACTGATAACCAGTTTTGTTCTCTAATC
>VOFG01002434.1_pt1 | contig 46768 bp, 71 predicted proteins | sample 5384171 | NCBI WGS metagenome assembly VOFG01 (sample SAMN12384726, study PRJNA508395) | human gut metagenome | isolation source: healthy gut F | host: Homo sapiens
TTCTCAGCCCCGCCATGTCTTTACTCGGAAGACGTGAACCAGGTCGGTCAGATGCGACCGGGCTGCCTCCATTTCTAACGCCCTTATGTACTCAATGCGGCAGCTGGGCTTATATAGGGAAAACTGCGGTTCAAAGGTAAAAGGCACTTTCAGGAACAGCTGTTCAAATTTACGGTAGCGGTTTGAGCGTCTGTTCGATGAAAAACTGAGCGTGCGACCGCTGCCATGGACGGGCCCGCTGGAGGAGCGCTGGAGAAACGTCCGGATTTCTTTATTTCGGACGAGAATTTTGGTCTGCGTTTGTTATCTTAAGCAGAATTTTGGGCCGGGTCCAATATCGCCAAAAGACGAAGCGATAACGATGCATAACCTCCCATGAGAACCATGCGGAGGCTTGCCTTTGCTTCAGGCGCAGCGTTTGTCCTGCTGCTTATTTTAAACTTTAAGACTCTTCACTTTTATAATTGTTTGTATAGTACGGTTCGAAATATTGCTTTTTTCCGCAGATCATGGATAATCAGAAAACGACTTTAACCGAAACGGGGACTCTTTCAAGGAGACAATTCTGAATGACGCGTGATCATCATGATCGCGTTTCTGCGCTTTCAGCCGCGTGCATGGTCTTTGATATAACCTGGTTCCTTCCATAGGATACCGATACCCGCCGCGACGCGAGTGCCGCTTCACGGAGAGAGATCAGACAAACTTTGTGACCGGCGTGACGTTTGATAATTCTCCGGCTATTTTGCTGGATTCCGCAGCGCTTTCGGTGATCTCAACTGACGGCACAAACGGCAGGCGGTGAACGGTCGTTCGCTCCTGATGAGCTTTGTTCATATATATACCTCCTCGGACATCGGCGCACCGGACCTCTTGGAATCGCAGCAGATGGTTAACGTCAGCGGCACACTGGCGGCGGCGAGGTGGTCATCAGGGGTGCTGCTCTTTTACGTCAGCACCAGCTATTGCGGCGCTGGCAATAGCGGGACTGGCTTCTGGCTGGGCGAGATATCCTCCATCACCAATTCCATTGCCGTTATTTTTACGGCGCTCGCGCCATCGACTATGCCATTATTTTCCCATCGCTATCAGGACGGATCGACCGCTTCCCAACGGAACGCGAGGCGCTGATCGAAGCGCTTTTCAAATCCATCGTTGAAATTTCTCCTACGACGTCTCCGGTCCAGCTCAGATGCTCATCCTGGCTGGCCGCGACCTCGGTCTGGTGTCTCCAAAGGTACTTTGCAGCCTTATCACGGTATTTCTTCTGATGCCGGGACTGATGCCTCTTTTTTCCGCCCGTTGCGCAGAACGACGCACAAGTCCCATGTGCCGGATATCACCGCCGGGGACGGTTCCTCGCGAAAACACGCTTCGGCTTTGTCGCGATTGTTTGCTTATTATCCTTCCGCACTATCTGGTGCTCGAGCCGGACGGAATACGCATACCCAACGACGCGGGCATCGACGAACTCAAATACTCGCGGCGGCGCGGGAAGATCACCGGCACATTTGCGAACGACACGACGATCGCCGTGCTCGTTCCGAGCGGAAACTAGCCGAAGCGGAAAAGCAGTTCCTGCGCGACGCCGCGGAACTCGACAATGTGAAGACCGTCACCGGGCTTGCGAAATCGAAGGACGGGAAAGTGTTGACGGATTTTATACGCCGCGTTCTCCATGCTGCTGAACATCGATTTTGAAGAGGCGGAAATGTAACTATGCCGCCTACGGCGGAGAACGGCAGTATCAGCCGATCTTCGGCAATGCCGAGACTTATTCCGTGCCGCTCATCGACATGTTTCTTTTTCCTCTTTGAAAAGACGATCAGGGCATCGTACACGCGACGCCGATTCGCAGGATGTGGACAGCCTCCGCGGTGAGCTGGAACGCGGTGAAGCGCAACTTCGCGGCGAAAAACTGGGACCGGCGGGTCATCACGGCGGACGTACCCATCGAGGGTGAGGGTGACGAACGCACTGCGCTCGCTGGCCGGACGCTACGGTGAAGGAGCGTGCTCGTCATCGCGACGTGACGAGCGCATGAGCTGGCGGATACCTTCAACGGCGATTCGCCGCTCATCAATCTGCTCACCATCGCCTTTGTTTTCATCATCCTGATTTTCACCTTCCGCTCCGTGGCGGGCGCGGCGCCTCGTCACGAATATGATCGTCTCCGCCATTCAGATGGGTGCGACGATCGACTATGCCATTGTTATTCATGAGCCGGTATCTGGATCTCAAAGTTCCATCCGCCGCAGGAGGCGATGGCGGGCGGTCAACGAGAGCTTCTGACCGTTATGACCTCCGGCACCATCATGACCGTTGCAGGCACTCTGATCGCATACCGCGTGTCGGACGTATACATCGGCCACATCGGTCCAAGTTATCGCGGGCGCGCGCCATATCGGTCATCCTCGTTTTGCGTTCTGCCGCAGCTCATCGTGCTGCTCGATAAGGTCATTGAAAAAACCATTTCGGAAAAAACGACGACGGGAGGTGCCGTGGAATGAAACGATGGATCGCAGCGCTGCTGAGCGCGGTGCTGCTTCTTTCCGGTGTCCGGCGCGGCACTCGCCGCCGACCCGGATACTGTTGAGATATCCCTGCCGAGGATCGCGGAGTTTCGCGCTGTGCACGTCGGACGCATGGTCGGAAGGGAAGACGATCGTGCTCACGCGCGACATCAGTCTCACACTGGCTGCGATTTTTCGCCCATCCTGCCGCTGTCCGGAACGTTTGATTTGCCGGGCCACAGCATACCGGCATATCCCTTGGGATTTGGCGACGCCTCAACACAGGACTCTTTCCGTATGGTGCTGAAAAGCGGCGTCGTGAAAAAAATTCACGGTCTCCGGCACACCCGCGCAACCGGAAACGGCGAAACATCGGCGGTAATCGCCGGGGTGAACTACGGAGCGATCGAAAATTGCCGCTTTGACGGGGATATTCTCGGCGCAGGCCGCGTGGCGGCATTGTCGGGCTGAACTAAGAGGGCGCTCTCGTGAGCGAGTGCCAAAACTTCCGGCTCCATTTCGGCCTACCACCGTGCCGGCGGCATTGCGGGCGAGAACCGCGGCGTGCTCAGCGAGTGCGAAAACCGCATGAGCGTTAATACGGATTATATCGCAGTCGAGAAGCCTGACCAGAAAAAATCGTTTGATATTTCCACGCTCACTCTGGAATGAGGAAACCATCATTGATATCACGGATCTCGGCGGTATCGCCGGCTGAATACCTCCGTTATCAAGTACTGCGACAACTACGGCGACGGCGGGGATACCCCCACACGGGTTATAACGTCGGCGGCATTGCCGGACGCCAGAGCGGCCCGCGTTCTGGCTGCACAAACGCCGGAGAGGTCACCGCACGCAAGGACGTCGGCGGCATCGTCGGACAGGTGGAGCCGTATACCTCGTGGAACGTTACCGGCACAGGTCTCGGCGAAGTGCAGTCCCAGCTTTACCGGCTGGAGAGTCTGCTGCGCACGACGCTCGGCGATTTCGGCGATTCGCAGGCCGAAGCCCGTGCGCTGATGCAGCAGATCCTTGAGCTGCTCGGAAACTGCAGCGATATCATCGGCGGAATGTATCCGACATTCCGTGGCCGACACCCGGAGGCGACAGCGGCAAGCGATACCGGAGATACCGGCGGGGAGAGCGACAACGGAGATGCCGGCAGCGGCGATGACACGACCGGCGGATGGATCGATCCGAGCAGCGGCTCAATGGACGATCTCTCCGATAATCTTCAGCAGATCGTACGTCTTCTCGGCCAGATGACGGACGTCTTTACGAGCGACGCCGTGATCGAGGATATGCAGAACGTCCTCTCCCAGCTCATGAACGTCTCTTCGGCGATCAGTGAGCATGGCGGCCAGTCTCGGCAATGCCTCGGTTCAGCTTGAGGACATTTCCGACACCGACGATGACGATGAAGCGCTCTGCCTCATCGCGCAGTGCGCCAATACGGCGTCCATCACTGCCGATACGAATGTCGGCGGCATCGCGGGAAACGTGTCGCTCGATATCTCCTTTGACCGAGAGGATCAGCTCAACATTTCCTCCACGCTGATCGGCAGCGGGAAATATGAGATTTTTGCGCGCATTTCGTCCTGCGAAAACAGCGCTTCCGTCGCGGCCTCCAAGTCCTGCGCCGGCGGTATCGCCGGACGAATGGATTACGGTCTCGCGGTCGGCTGCTCCGCGCTCGGCGAGGTGACAACGGCGGAGGAGTATGCCGGAGGCATCGTCGGACACAGCTCTGCCGCCGTGAGGAATTGCCGCGCACGCGTCAATCTCTCGGGCAAACGGTATGTCGGCGGCATTGCCGGGCTCGGCAGGACATCTCGTGCAGCGTCATGCCGCACTTTGAGAATCGCGCGGAGCTCTGCGGCTCCGTGGCGGGCTATGCCGACGGTGCGATCGCCGAAAATCTCTATTCCGACTCCACGGTCGGCGGTGTGGACGGCTTCAGTTTCACCGGTCAGTCGGACTATATGGACTATGGGGATTTTGCGGCCCTTCCGGACACACCGGACTTTTTCCGCAGCATCGGAGTGACGTTTGTAAAGGACGGCGTGACGGTGGAGACGGTCGAAGTGCCCTTCGGCGGCAGGATCGCCTCGGTCCCTCGGTCGCGGACGAGGACGGAATGTACTGGCAGTGGAACGACTTTGATCCCAACGAGGCCGTATACTACAGCCGTACCGTTGAGGGGGGAGTATATCCGGCCGGTCACAACGATCTCGACCGGCGAGGACGAGCCGCTGTTCCTTGCGGAGGGCACTTTCCGCGACGGGCAGACGCTTCTTGCTGTGCCCTTTGTGCCGGATGCGGAAACGCTCGGCATCGATGCGGCGTCCATTCTCGCGGCATACACGGTGCGCGTTTCCGACTATTCCGAGCCCCTCACCGTGCGCATGCTTACCTCGGCGTCCGGGGAGTCTCTATACACTCTCGGAAGGCACGCTCACGCCGCTTTCGTTCACCCGAGACGGCAGCTATATTGTTTTCCGGCTGGACAACGGCGCATCGATCGTGTACCTTGCGCAGGAAACCTCCCGTACCGGCTGGATCATTGGCGGCATTGCGGGCGGCGCTGCAGCCGCTGCGGCGGTCGTCCTGGTTATCGTGCGAAAAAGAAGAAAAAAGACTTAACAAGTTCTTGACGAATTCTTTATTTCCCTGTATGCTTTATATGTATTCTCTCCGGCGGTACGTCCGCACAATCCGCCGGGGAGACGTATTTTGTAAAGCAGAAAGGTGAAATGAGAGTGGAATTACTTCATTGGGCGGAAAGTGTATTAAAGTACCTTGTGCAGTTCGGGATCATTCTTCTGGAGGCAACGGGAGCGGTCATTCTCCTGTTTTCCGGCGCGAAGAGCGTTGTCCGACTTTGTAAAAATCAGCCGCATGCACGGCTCTCCATGGCGCAGGGCATTGCGCTCGCGCTGTGCTTCAAGCTCGGCGGCGGGTGCTGCGCACGGTGATCGTGCGTGAGTGGAGCGAACTTCTCGTGCTCGGTGCGATCATTTTCCTCCACGCGGCTATGAGCATCCTCATCCATTGGGAGATCAAGATGGAGGAGAAGCGCCTGTCCGCCATGAGCGACCTTACCGACTGATACATCAAATTAAAGAAGCTTCGTGGTTATAAAAATCACGAAGCTTTTTTGTAGCCTTATTTTTGTGATGCACAAAAAGCAGGTCTTTGTCCGAACAAGCCATTGAAAATTTCCGCATTGTCTGGTAAAATGACTGTGTATAAGGATTAAAAGGAATCGAGGCGATCAACCAGAACAAAGAAGGAGGCTTTTTGCACATGAAGAAAAAGAGAATCGTATCAACGCTCCTTGCGCTGCTGCTTCTCGCCAGCCTGCCCGTGTCGGCGCTGGCGGCGGAGTGGGACATCGGCAACGGCGACATCACCGTAAACGCCGGGAGCGGCGGGCAGACGGTCACCCAGGGGTCGCAGGTCGATGTTCCGGACAGCGCCCCCGTCATTACGGGAAGCTCCACGGAAAACACCCTCACCATCAACGCGGAGAAGGATCAGACCGCAAGTGTCACCCTCTCCGGCGCAAACATCGACGTGAGCAATGAGGGCAAGGCCGCCGTTTCCACCACCGGCGAGGGAAATGTCAGCATCGAGCTGGACGGCGAAAACACGCTCAAGAGCGGTAAGGGTCATGCCGGCCTTGAAAAAGAAAAACGGCGGCAAGCTGACCATTGCGGACGAGGACAAAAACGGCAAGCTGACCGCCGAGGGCGGCAAATACGGCGCGGGCATAGGCGGCGGCGATCAGGAGCTGGCAGCGGCATCACCATCACCGGCGGCGAGATCAAGGCCACCGGCGGCAATACGGTGCCGGCATCGGCGGCGGCAAGGGAGATGGCAGCGACATCACCATCTCCGGCGGCGAAGTCAATGCCACCGGCGGCACAAACGGCGCAGGCATCGGCGGCGGCTACAATGGAAATGGCAGCGACATCACCATCACCGACGGCGAGGTCAATGCCACCGGCGGCTGAGGTACGGCGCAGGCATCGGCGGCGGCGAATACGGCATCGGCAAGGACATTATCATCACCGGTGGCGAGGTCAATGCCACCGGCGGCAGATTCAGCGCAGGCATCGGCGGCGGATCTCGCGGCACTGGCAGCGACATCACCATCTCCGGCGGCGAGGTCAATGCCAGCGGCGGCGTAAACGGCGCAGGCATCGGCGGCGGTCTGCGGAGTAAAGGAAAAGACATCACCGTTTCCGGTGACACGAAGCTGAAGGTGCAGGGCGGCGATGAAGACCATTATGACGGAGCGGGCGCAGGCATAGGCAACGGCGGCAGCAATGCGTACGAAACCAAGATACTCGGCGCAGAGGTGGAGCCGGATACCTCCGGTCTGACTACGAACGGAAGCATAGCGTATTACGCCCCTGGTGCGGACATGGAGAATGATAAGCCGACAAGTATCACGTTCGGAACGTCTTCCCAGCCGGAGAAGCCCATCGAGCCCGCCGTGCCTGAGCAGCCTGAGGCAGAGCGCGGCATGGACGCGCCCCTCTACCGAGTAACCGACAGGGACGGCAGGGACATTGTCCTGCACGGCTGAGCGAAAAGACGGCGTGCTGACCGTCACCGTTGACGAGGACTTCGCCATCCTCACGGGCAGACTCAGCGGCATCCGCACCCTCAAGGTACAGGGCGTGGAGAAAATCATTTTTGTTACCAACGGCGCAGCGTCAGCGTTCCTGCTCTCTGATCTGTTGGAAAAGGGCGAAAGCGGAGATACCTACAAGCTCACCCACAACGGCAAGGCCGTCACGTTCACCCTCGGCGAAAAAATGACCGACGTGAGCGCCATTCTCACAAAGCCATAAGCGAAAGCTCAAAATCCGTACAGGCGGGCAGGCACAAGCTGTGCTTGCCCGCCTTCTATCTCCAAAAAGCGCAGTGGTGCGAAAAAACACCGCTGCATGGTGCGGAAAAAACTTACGACATTCACGGGCGCGGACTGCCGCGCCTGGTTTCGGTTGTGCACTTAAGGGACATAACAAATAATCCGAACCCGTTTCCCACAGGGAAGAATTGAAAGGAAGAAGGAGCTAACATAGTGCAGTTTTCGCCGCAAGGCGGAAACGGAACGGTGTTTGCTTAACGGGAACCAAATCGAAGCTCAGCGAAGCGGGTTCGATTTGGAAAAAGCGTTTCCAAACTAAACTGCGAGCCCAACGAAGTGGGTCGCAGTTTAAAAGGAAGAAGGAGCTAACATAGTGCAGTTTTCGCCGCAAGGCGGAAACGGAACGGTGTTTGCTCCTTCTGACGTGGTGCGGGTAACAGGGGTCGAACCTGCACGTCTTGCGACACGAGAACCTAAATCTCGCATGTCTGCCAATTCCATCATACCCGCTTATAGCTTTTTGATGATAGCATACGGCGGCGGGTAAGTCAAACCCGGTTTTGAAAAAATACCGCCGTTTTGCCCTGCGGCGGCGAACAAGAACAATTCAAAATAATTCGCACCATGGCCGCATAGTCATGCAGGGAAGGGAGGCGGTAACCATCTCTGCCTGGAAAATTCCTTGTGGCTGCTGCCGGGGGAGCTTCGGAATACGCTGCGTCATCTGCCGGAGAAATTAACCTCAGAAGTATGTGAAATTCGGCTCCGCCGCGGAAGGCTTCCGGCGGTAACTCTGCCGGACGGAGAACATCCGCTTCTTGATGCGTCCGCTGTAACGGCGGCCGATCTCGCCCGCGTTCTGGAGCTTGCGAGCGGCGCATCCCCCTATGCGGCGTCGGATTGTCTGCGCCGCGGCTTCATTACGGCGGAGGGCGGTGTCCGTGTTGGTTTCTGCGGGCGGTTCCCGGGCGGCGAGCGCGGCCTTTGGAATCGGGACGATCTCTTTTCCGTGTATCCGTATTCCGCGAGAGGTAAAAGGAATCGGGAAGAGATTCTGCGCGTCCGTTTCCTTCCACCCTGATCCTCCCCGCCGGGCGGCGGGAAAACAACGCTGCTGCGTGATATGGTGCGGACGCTCTCCGATGGGGGAATGCGTGTCGGTCTTTGCGACGCGCGGAGAGATCGCGGCGCTGTCTGTCGGCAGCTGCGGATTTGATATCGGAGAGCGGACGGACGTGCTGTCTGACTGCCCGAAAGCGCGCGCGGCCATGATCCTTCTGCGCTGCATGTCGCCGGAGCTCATCGCAATGGATGAGATATCTGAGCCGGAGGACGCCGGCGCCTGCCGCAACGCGGCATACTGCGGCGTATCGCTCCTCGCCACGGCACATGCCTCAGATGCCGAAGAGCTCTCCCAACGGACGTTTATCAGAGACTGCTGCGCGATAAGGTGTTTTTCCGCGCCATCGTTATCCGCTGTGCCGATGGCTGCCGGAGCTATGAGGAGGTTATGCTGTGATATCCGCATTTGGGGCGATCCTGCTCATCGCGGCGGGAGGTTACGCCGGTTTCTCCGCACTGGAACACCTGCGGACGGCCCTCCGAAGTGCCGAAACGATCCTCGACGCATCACGCGATATGCGAACGGAAATACTCTGTCACCGGACACCCCTTCCGCAGCTGCTGGAGCGACTGGGGGCGCGGTATCCGCGCCTTTTCCCGGATGCAGAAAACGCTTCCATGCTCGTTCGGGAGTTCTCGTTTCTCTCGGTCTGGACGGCGAGCATTCGCTGTGCCCGCGCTGCCCAAGGTGCTGGAAGAGCCGCTTCTTCGGCTGGGGACGCAGCTCTGCTCCGGCACGGGGCCGGAGCAGGCGCTCGATGCGTTGGACGTTTCGGTCCGGCTCGTGCGCGATGCGCTGCGAAAAAGGATCGTGCCGCCGTTCGGCTCTATCCTTCGCTGGGACTTGCCGCGGGCTGTCTCCTGGCCGTTCTGCTTCTTTAGTCTTTACATTTCGGCGGCTTTGTGGCAAACTGTCGGCGGGTGATAATAGAAATATGAATAGAAAGATCCTCTTTTTGATGTGGACGGGACGATCGTGACATCGGACCACGTCGTTCCCGAAAGCGCGCGTGCCGCGCTGAAAAAGCGCAGAGCGCAGGACACATCCTCATAATCAACACCGGCCGTCCGTTCCGGCACATTGAGCCGCAGATCCGCGCTCTCGGCTTTGACGGCTACATCTGCTCCATTGGCGGACACATCCTTCTGGATGGGAAAGACCTGCTGTACCGAACGATCCCGCACACAGAGGCTGCGCAGATCCGTGACGCAGGGTATGCATGCGGCATGGATATGCTGTTTGAATCCGAGCAGGGGGTATGGATGGATGAGCGATGCACATCCGCCATCGCGCGGCGCGAATTTGCGTGGCTCAAGAGCATTGGAGTGCCCGCCTTTACCGACACTGCTGTGCCGGACTTTGCTTTTGACAAAGTTTGTCTGCTGGCCGCAGGCGTTGCGCCGATCCCGAGCGTTTTGAGCGCGCGTTTTCCGACCGGCTCGATTTCATCCGCCGCGAGCATTCCATGCGCGAGGTCATTTTGAAAGGCCTATCCAAAGCGGGCGGCATGAAAACCGTGATGCAGTACCTCGGCTTTGCTCCCAAGGATTCCTTTGCCTTCGGCGACGGACCGAACGATCTCCCCCATGCTGCGCGAGGCGGGGACGAGAGCGTTCTCATGGGCAACGCTCCGCAATTTCTTTGGAAAGAGGCGGACTATGTGACCGCACCTATCACGAAAGACGGACTCGCTCTGGCACTGGAGCATTTCGGACTCATTTGATACGGCAGACTGTTATATAGTTATGTAAACCTCTGGGACATCGTCCCGGAGGTTTTCGCATATCTGGGCCGTACGCGCTCATACCTTGACAGTGGACAACCCCGCAAAGGAGAGCGCCCTATGGATGTGGATCTGATATTTAAAATTGCAGCCGTCGGAATCCTTGTTGCAGTGCTGAACATTCTGCTCACGCGGTCGGGCAGGGAGGATCAGGCGCTTATGACGAGCATCACCGGTCTCGTGGTCGTTCTGGTGATCGTGGTGCAGGAGATCAGTGAGCTTTTGATCTGATCCGCGATCTGTTCGGGTTTTAGGGAATGAATGGAAATTTGATTCGCGCCGCGGCTGCGGCGGTCATCGGCAGCATTCTGGCGCTGCTGCTTCGCAAATATACGCCGGAGCTGTCGCTCACGGTGACGATCCTCGCAGGGGTGATCATCGTATGGCTCGCGGCAGCGGTGGCTTCGCGTATTTCCGATCTTCTGCGCGAGATCGCCGAGAAGGGCGGCATCGACGCGGTGTATCTCTCCCCGGTGCTCAAATGCATCGGGATCGGGATGATCACGCATCTGGCGGCGCAGGTCTGCCGGGACGCACAGCAGGGGAGCATTGCCTCCGCTGTGGAGCTTTGCGGAACGCTTTGCGCCTTATATATATCCCTGCCGCTCATCCGCTCGCTCCTCGCCATTGTGGAGCAGCTGCTTTGATGCTGCTCATACTGGCGCTCGCCGTCTGCCCAGGGAGGGCGCTTGCCGCTTCAGATGTTCCGATCCCCGGGATGGACGAGCTGACCGAAGCTCTCCCGGAGGAAGCGGCGCCTATTCTTTCCGGCGTTTCGCCGGAGGAACTGCCGCAGGAGAGCGTATGGCGAACGCTCCTACGAACGGCATGGGAAAAAGTACGCTCTTCCGCCGCGGATATCTGCCGCACGGGAGGGATACTCCTTTGTGTGTGCGTGCTTGTATCGCTCACGGATACGCTTGATCTCGGCAGCCGGGCCCCGCCGTATATCACATTTGCCGCCGTCGCGGTGATCGGTACGGCGACGATCTCGGATCTCCGCTCGTACCTCTCGCTGGGAACGGAGACGCTCCAGACACTCGGACTATTCCCACGTCCTTCTGCCGGTGCTCTCGTCCGCCGCCGCAGCGTCCGGGGCGGCGGGAAGCGCAGCGGCAAAGTACGCCGCAACAGCTGTATGCATGGACGTGCTTCTGTCCGTTGCGCGGAGCGTTCTCGTCCCGTGCGTGTGGGTATGCTGCTCTGTCCGTTGCCGACGCCGCTGTAGGAAATGAAATATTAAAAACCGCAAAGAAGATCATGAAAACGGTCTGCACCGCTCTTTTTGAGCGCCGTATGCGTGGCGTTTACCGCGTGGCTATCGCTCACCGGCGTCGTTACCGGTACGGCGGACGCGCTCGCCGCGCGGGTGACGAAAAACGGCGGTTTCCGCGGCGCTTCCGGTCGTCGGGAGCATTTTGTCGGACGCGGCCTCAACGCTCGCAGCCGCGGCCGGGACGCTCAAAGGCAACGATCGGGATCTTCGGGCTGCTTGCGGTGGCGGCGATCTGCCTGCCGCCCGTTTTGACGCTCGGCGTGCGGTTTTTCGTTTATAAGCTGACGGCCGCTGTGTGCGAGTGTGTGGCGGACAAGCGGTTTTCGGAGCTAATATCGAATCTTGGCACGGCGTTTGCGCTGCTGCTTGCGATAAACGGCGCAGGGGCGATGATGCTCTTCCTCTCCCTTTATTCTCTGATACAGACGGTGGTGTAAACGCATGACGGAATGGCTTTTTTCGTGGATCCGTTCGCTGGTCGCGGCGTCGCTTCTCTCCGCGCTGGCTCTCCAGCTTACGCCGGAGGGGAGCGTAAAGCGTAACACGCTTTACCTGCGGCATTCTCCTTGCGTGTACGCTCCTGTCGCCCGTGCTGCGGACGGACGAGACATCATCCTCGCTCGCGCTAAACGACTACCGGCGGACCGTTGCCGAGCTGACGGATGATCTGGAGGAGCAGGAAAATCAACTGCTGCGAACATACATAGAACAGAAGACCGCGGCATACATATTGGACGAGGCACGATCCATAGGGATGCCGGAACCGTCGGTTTCGGTGAAGGTGAAATGGGGGGATGAGAGCTGGGTGCCCTGTGAAGTTACGATACGCGGAGAGATTACCGCCGAACAGCGATACCGCCTGAGCGCTTATCTTGCCGCGGAGCTGGGTATTCCGGCAGAAAGGCAGCACTGGACCGATGAGTGAGCAGAAATCTGTGTTAAGCTCTATGCTGCAAAAGAAAAGCGTGCTGATCGTTCTGCTTGCCGCGGGGCTGCTGCTTCTGCTCTGGCCCAGATCGTCCGGCAGCGGCACAGCAGGAAAGAACGAGGATGTGTCAACTACAGAGGAAAAGCGGCTCTGTGCGGTGCTCTCAAAAATCGACGGCGTCGGAGAGGTGTACGCGCTGCTCTCCGAAGAGCCAAACCGCCGAGGCGAGTATACCGGGGCGGTGGTCGTCTGTTCCGGCGCAAGGTCATCGGATATACGGCTCCGCGTAATACAGGCCGTGAGCGCCTTCACCGGACTCGGCAGCAACCGGATCATTGTGGAAGAATTGATATCTTAGGAGGATGATTATATGAAGACGGTAAATCTGCGTCCCCATCTCAAGCGAAACATTCTCATTGCAGCGGTGCTGCTGCTCGTGTGCGCGGCGGCATTCCTCAACTGGTCGTACAACCAGCGCTGGGGCGACGGCAACAGCGCCATGGCCGACGCGGAGGACGAAATGACGACCGCTGTAAACGCCGCGGACGGCGCGCCGGAGGAAACCGTATCCGCAGCGCTCCCCGCGTCCGTGTCCGGGTATTTCTCGGAAAGCGCGGCTCACACGCCAGCAGTCAAGAGATCAGGCGCTTTCGCTGCTTGAAACGGCGGCCTGTGCCGAGTCCGCTTCGCAGGATGTCATCGACAGCGCCATGAACGAGATCACCGTTATGGCGAACTGGTCTCTGCTGGAAAGCAAGATCGAAAACGAGCTTCTTGCCAAAGATTTTGCCGACTGTGTGGTGTATCTCTCCTCGCAGGGCTGCACGGTCGCAGTCCCGTCCGGTGCGGACGGCCTGACCGAAAACGCAGGTCGCCCAGATCACCGATGCCGTTCTCTCTAACACCGAGATGACGGCCGCTGCGATCAATGTGATCGAGGTGAGGAACTGAAAAAAAGCGCGGAGGAAGATCCCTTCGCGCTTTTTCTATGGGGAATGATTACTTCATGCCGTTTTCGTAGGCCTCGATCATTTTCTTGACCATCTGGCCGCCGATGCTGCCGGCCTGGCGGGGTAAGCTCGCCGTTATAGCCATTCGTAAGGTTCACACCGACCTGGCTGGCAGCCTCCATCTTAAAGCGATCCATCGCTTCGCGGGCCTGAGGATTGACAAGATGATTGCTCTTGTTGGTAGACATCTGATTGCAACTCCTTTCTCTCGAATCGAACACGTTTTTGCTGTGTCCGAGCCTATTTTGGCCTTGACAGCCGCGGTTATGCGAAAGAAAGAAATGTAATATTTGACAGTCTCAAAGCTCTTCGGCGGATAATATGCCGCGGAGAATAGCATCAATGTTGCTCCGATATTCGAGAAGCGTTTTCTCCCATGCGGAAAGACAGTGCCGCCCCTCGTCCGTGATGGAGTAAACGCGTCTCGGCTTGCTGGCAGATTCGGTGTCCCAGTAGGATGTGACAAGTCCGGCCGTCTCCATCCGTTTAAGCGTGCGGTACAGTCCGGCCGGTCAAGTCCGTTGCCGGAGACCATACCGCTTTTTTCCAGATCGCTGATCATTTGAAACCCGTGGCTGCTGCCGCGCTGCAGAACGACCAGTATGGCAGGCTGAAGAAATTTATCGAGATAGGAGCCCCGACAGGCACACTTTTCCAAACATGCATCCATAAAATGACGCCCCTTTTCCGCATGTATTTGTTCCGTTAAAATCATAGCGCAAACAACGCAGGAAAGTCAATATGCCTCGCCCGTGTGCTGCACTGCGGGTTGGCCCGGCTAGAGAATCTTTTGCGGATTTTTCCTAATATTGTCCAAAATCTTTCTATTTTATCAATTACTGCATATGTTATACTTTGTCCGAAAATGAAACAGAAACATCAATGTATATTAACGCTTCGGCAGCATCTATTTGTCTGTGTTAACTAACTCAGACGATCCGGCGTTAAAAGACGGAGATACACACGGTTTTATTTTTTAATTCATGCAAAGGAGAACAGATCATGACTCCCAAAGAATTACTGCTGGCAACGCTTAAGTGTAAGCCGACGCCGCGCCCCGCATGGATCCCGTTTGCCGGCGCTTATGCCTCCCGTCTGAAAGGCTATACCGCGACGGAGATGTTCCAGAGCGCCGATAAGCTGACGGAATGCCTTCTCGAGGTCAACCGCATGTTCAAGCCGGACGGCGAGTGCTGCATTTTCGATCTTCAGATCGAAGCGGAAGTCCTTGGCTGCGACCTGATGTGGGCGGATGACGGCCCTCCCAGCGTTGCATCCCATCCTCTGGCTACCGAAATGGGAGATACTCCCGTTGTCCCCTGCGAATGCACGCTCCCCGGCCCGAACGACGGACGCATCCCGCTCGTGTGCGAAGCCATGCGCCGCGTCAAGAAGGAAATCGGCGATACCACCGCTCTGTACGGCCTGATCACCGGCCCGTTTACGCTGGCATCGCATCTGCGCGGCACCGACATTTTCCTCGACATGCTTCTGGACGACCAGTTTGTCCATGACCTGCTCGACTACTGCTATAAGGCCGCGTGCAAGATGGCGGAATACTTCATTGACGCCGGTATGGACGTTATCGCTGTTGTTGACCCGCTGATTTCTCAGATCTCCACCGAGCACTTTGAAGAGTTCTGCTCCGAGCCGTTTACGAAGCTCTTCGACCACATTCGTGAAAAAGGGCGCTTACTCCTCGTTCTTCGTGTGCGGCGATGCCACGAGAAACATCGAAGTCATGTGCAAGACCGGCTGCGACTCCATTTCGGTCGACGAGAACGTCAACTTCAAGCCCGCAAAAGAGATCTGCGACAAGTACAGCGTAGCTTTCGGCGGCAACATCCCGCTTACGACCATCATGCTTCATGGCACGCAGATGGACAACATGAAGTACTGCGTTGACCTGATCGACAGCATTGAAAACAAGAACGGTCTCATCGTTGCCACCGGCTGCGATATGCCGTACGGCGTACCGTTTGAAAACACGATCGGCTGCATGCAGGCGGTGCTGCAGACGGACGAGGTCCGCGAAATGGTCAAAGACTATGTTGCGGAAGACGATAGCGGCATCGAAGTTGAGCTGCCCGACTATGAGCATCTCACCAAGCCCCTGGTGGAAGCCTTTACGCTTGACCCCGCCACCTGCGCCGCCTGCACCTACATGGTTGCGGCCACGGATGAGGCGAAGCGGACTTTCGGCGACGCCATCGATTATAACGTTTATAAGTATACCGTCAAGGAAGACATTGCCCGCATGAAAAAGATGGGCGTTCCCAATCTGCCGTCCGTTTACATCAACGGCAAGATGAAGTTCCGTTCCATTTCCCCTCCAAGGACGAACTGGAGGCTGCGATCCGCGAAGTCATGTAACCAAGCGCGGCCGTCCGGAGCGTTTCGCTCCGGACGGTCACCCCGCGGTCTGTGCTTTTTTTTACATATTTAGTAGACCACGTCCAATATAAGACGAAGCCAATATGAACGAATTTCGAGGAGATAAACATGCCGATGCTTCCTGATCCGGCGCATATGGACATCATCGATAAGGCGTGCATTTCTGCCTTTGAAGCGGAAGAGCCGGTCGGCGTATTTTCGCTTTGCGAAAATATTATGGATGATCCGAAGCTTCCCATGCATTGCCCGTATCACCATTATCTGATCCCTGCCGTATTGCTCACGGCCGCCAGCAGAATAAGCGGCGAAACGGAGGAAATGCTGCAGAAACGGCTCAAAACGGCGCGGAGCGCGCCGGAACGGTGCCGGGGGCTGCTGCGGACAGTTCGGCTGCTGTGGCGCCGCTGTGGGCGCGGGAATTTTTGCCTGCGTTTGGCAGGGATCAACGTCGCTTTCCAAAACCGGCTGGGCGGCAGGGAATGAGATGACCGCCCGCTGCCTCTCTTCGATCGCTTCGGTGGAAGGCCCCCGCTGCTGTAAGAGAGTGACGTATCTTACACTCTCGGCGGCGCTTCCCGCAGCAAGGGAGTTTCTCGGTCTCGATCTCGGCGAGATACCGGAGCACACCTGCCATCATTTCAGCCAAAGCCGGGAATGCCGTGGAACCGCCTGCCCGTTCTTCCCAAAAAGAAAAAAGCGGAATAATTAACGGAGGATAAAACCATGAAAAAACCATTGCACTGGTGCTCGCTGCCATTTTGCTCCTGTCTCTCGCTGCCTGCGGACAGACTGCGCAGCCCGCCGAACCCGCGGCGACCGAAGTTCCTGCGGAAGCTCCTGCTGAGGTGGAATCGTCTGCGGAACCGGATAATTCAATGTTGATTATTCTCTGCGCGTTGCGCAGATGGGCACCAGCATTAAGGCGGCCATGGTCGTTCTTGCCAACGAAATGGGCTACTATGCCGAGGAAGGTCTTGATGTCACGTTCGAGCCGATCAACAATCTGAACGACGGCATCACCGCCATTCTGGGCGGCAGTCTCGACATCCTTCCGTTCGGCGTGATCCCCACCTGCACCTTCGTTGCGCAGGGCGCCGATCTCACCGTCATCGGCGGCACGATCGCCGAGGGCAGCGAGTGCGTTATGACGCCGGAAAATGCCGCGACCTACACCGACGGCGATTTGACCTGGTTTGCCGGCAAGACCGTCGCCTGCGTCCGTCCGGAAACCGGCCATATGATCATGATGCAGAAGATCGCGCAGGCCGGTGTTGATATGACGACCGTGAAGTTTGTGGAGCTTGACGGCTTCCAGTCTGTTGTTGAAGCTGTGCTCAAGGGCGAGGCGGACGTTGGCTTCGTGAACAGCGGCTTCGGCCAGAACGCCAGGACGCAGGGCCTTGAAGTGCCGTTCCTCGTCGGTGAATATGCGCCGAATGCTGTCTGCTGCCGCCAGACCGCGCTCAAGAGCAATGTGGAAGCGAACCGTGACGCCTACGTCCGCTTTGAGATTGCCAATCTGCGTGCCATGATGCTCATGCTGACCGACAAGGAGACGACCATTGCCAAACTGGTCGAGTTCTCCGGTCTTGATGAGCAGTATGTTGACAACTGCATTTACGACGGCGTTATGAAGATCTCCATGGACCCCTCTGCCAACCGCGTGCAGGAGTTCTATGAGATCATGCAGGCAAACGGCGATATTGCCGTCGATTCTGAGTACGACATGACCGACCATGTAGATTCCGGCATTTATTACGATGCTTTGACTACCGTTATGGAACGTTATCCCGATTTCGACGGGTGGACGGCCATGATGGAGGCCTACGAGGAAAATAACCTCTGATATGGGCGGCATTGAAGTCAAAGATCTGGTTTTCACTTACCCCGGGACGTCTTCCGAGACGCTCCGGGGCGTGGATCTCACTGTCGGCGAGGGAGAATTCCTTTCGCTCATCGGGCCCTCGGGCTGCGGAAAGTCCACGCTACTTCGGCTGCTCGCCGGATTGGAACGGCCGGAAAGCGGCAGCCTTTTCTGCGGCGGCGTTCTGATAACCGGCCCCGGCAGCGACCGCGGCGTCGTCTTCCAGAGCCCCGCCCTGTTTCCATGGATGACGGCGCGGGATAATGTATCCTTTGCCATCCGAAAAAGCGAACATTTGCTCTCCAGAGCCGAAGCGCGCTCCCGCGCCGGAGGCGCTGTGCCGTGTTGGGCTTGCCGATTCCATGAGCATGCTGCCAAACCAGCTTTCCGGCGGCATGCAGCAGCGCGTTGCTATTGCAAGAGTGCTCGGTATGGGCTGTCCTACGCTGCTGTTGGACGAGCCGTTTTCTGCGCTGGACCCCAAAACCGCTTCGCTCTCCAGGAGCTTTTGCTCAAGCTCTGGGAAGAGGACAGAAAAACGGTCCTGTTCGTGACACATGATATGGACGAGGCGATCCTGCTTGGCGACCGCGTAGCATTTATGGAGTCGGGACGGATCGTCTTCCGGCACAAGATCCCGTTTTTCACGCCCGCGCCAGCGAAACGCTGCTTATTTCCAGCGAGTGCTGCGCGCTGCGGCGGGGACATGATCTCGCTCTTCTATAAGTGGGGCGAGGCGGCGGAGGTGAACCCATGACGAAGCGCGAAACAAAAAGCCGCCCGATTCTCGCCGTTCACATTCTGTTCGCCGCGCTGATGCTCTCCATGTATCTGCCGGGAAACGCCAAGGTCAAGGCAAGCCCCGTGTGTATGACCGTGGCGTGCGTTCTCATCGAGCTTGCCGTGATCTATCAGCTGATTCGTCGGAAAAAAGCGCGTACCGCCGGAGATATCGGCGCGATCGTCTTTTTGTTCTGCTTTTCTGGCAGGTGTATACAACGCGCCTTGGCCGCGGACATCATCCTCGTGCCGACGCCGGAAGCCGTTTTCTCGGTCTTCTATACCATGCGCGAGCGAATGATCTTGGCGTATTCTCCTCGCTCTCGCTGCTTCTTATCGGCTTCGGCGTGTCGCTGCCGCTCGGCGTGGCTCTCGGACTGGTCGCCGGTTGGAACTCTCGTCTGCGCGATACCGTCGTGCCGATCGCACGCGTGCTGTCGCCAATACCGGCCATCATCTATGCGCCGTATCTTATCGCGATCATGCCGTCGTTCCGCTCGGCTTCCGCCATGGTTTGATCATCGGTATTTTCTGGCCGACGTTTCTGCAGATGGCAGCGCGCGTCGGCGCGCTGGATCAGCGCATTCTCGACAGCGCCAGAGTATTGGGGCTGAAACAGCGAAGCTGTTATGGGAGGTGCTCCTGCCGTGGGTCATGCCCGGTATACTCACCGGCCTGCGCGGTTCGCTCTCCTCGGCCTTTATGCTGCTGACGCTCGCTGAAATGATGGGTGCGCACAGCGGTCTCGGCTATTTCATCCGTAACTTTGCCGATTACGCAAACTATACCAACGTTCTTGCGGGCATCCTGCTCGTGGCGCTGGTCATCACGCTGCTCAACCGCGCGGTAACGGCGCTTGAAACACGTCTTGGGCGGTGGCACTGAAAAGGGGACTGTTATCATGACAAAGCTGTATCTTATCACCGGATTTCTCGGGGCGGGGAAGACGACGTTCCTGCACCAGTTTGTACGTCTGTTTCGGACCGGCGCACAGCCATCGTCGTCAACGAGTTCGGCAAGCAGGGCGTAGACGGAACGCTGCTGGAGGATCTCGATATCAAGATGGAAGAGATCAACAACGGTTCCATTTTCTGCGCCTGTAAGATCGAACAGTTTGAGGACGCGCTTCTCCGTCTGCAGCAGGAGAACTTTGACGCCATCTTTGTAGAAGCCTCCGGTCTGTCCGACCCGACCACTGTCGGTACGATCCTCCGGCAGCGGGATAAATTTCCCGATTTGGAATACGCGGGAGCGATCTGCCTTGTAGACGGCGCGCGGTTTATGACCGTTTATAAGACCGCCCGCGTCTGCCGTATGCAGCTTGCCATCAGCGATATGATCATCATCAACAAGTGCGACATCGCCTCCCGCGAGCAGTTGGATGAGATCAATACCATCGTCCGCGCGCAGAAGCCAAACCGCCCGACCTTTGAGACAACGTTTGGCCAGATCCGACCGGAATGGCTGACAGCGATGGAAGAACAGCCCGCCGAGGATTCCGCAGACGGACAGGTCCACACGAGAGATATCACGCTCCGCAAGCTCCTGCTGCACGTTTCGGGCTTCAGCAAAAAGACCTGACGTCCTTCCTTCGGATGTTTGCCGAGGAAACGTATCGGATCAAAGGGCTTTGCAAGTACGCCGGAGGGACGGTTTGTGGTTGACTGCGTCGGCCCCATGGTCGAGCTCAGGGAATTTGAAAATGCTCCGGCCGGGGAGGAGAATACGCTTGTCGTCCTCTTTGGCAACGGGCTTCCGGCACAGCGCGCAATCAAAGGAAGCCATCAGCTGGTTCCCAAATGCGGAAGTGACCATAGAATAAAAACGGCCTCCGATAAACACACACCCCGCCTGCCGAACGGTAGATACCGTCGGACAGGCGGGGTGTTGAATTATTTTATGAAAGCAGGAGACTTCGCAGCGCTGCAACGCTGTCTGCGATGGCGTCGGTTCCTTCGGCTTCCAGCTCTTCGCGGCTGCCGTAGCCGTAAAGCACGCCGATGAAATCGATCCGCGCCATTTTGCGCCGATGGCGTCGTGTGACCGGTCGCCGACCATGACGCAGCCGGAGCGATCCGAAATGCCCATTTCGTACAGCGCGTGCAGGATCACCTCGCACTTATCCGGCGGCTCGCGGTCGAGCGGAATGCCGGAAACAACGTCGATATACTGGCGGAGACCAAAGTGTTCGAGGATCTGCTCGGAGAAAACCGTCGGCTTTCCGGTTTGCAACGGCAATGCGGACGCCGGACGCCTTTAGATCGCGCAGCAGCTCCGGAATGCCCGGATATACCTCGTTTTCAAAAAGACCGACGGTCGAAAAGCGCTCGCGGTAATAGCCGAGAAGCTCCTGCGCCTCCTCCGGTGTCGCGTTCGCATAAACCTCAAACGAGCGGAGCAGGGGAGGGCCGATGTACTTGTGATAGCTCTCGATAGGGCCGACCGGGCGGCCGGCTTTTTCAGCGCATAGCGGACGCTGCCGCAGATGCCCTGCACCGGATCGGTCAGCGTTCCGTCCAGATCGAAGAGCACGGTGGAGTACTTCATTCAGCGCTCTTCGCGGAAGTAGGAAAGGCCGAGACTTGCCGGGGGATCGTTCTCCCGTTTTTTCTGCATGGAAACGATGACCAGAACAAGGATCGTGATCACGTAGGGGAGCATTTTGTAAAGCTCCTTCACCGCGAGATTCATGCCGGACGGGATGAACATATGGAGAATGTACAGTCCGCCGAAGAGGAACGAGGCAAAAACGCCGATGTTCGGACGCCACACGGTGAAGATAACGAGCGCGATAGCGAGCCAGCCGCGGTCACCGAAGCCGTTATTGGACCATACGCCGCAGGCATAGTCCATCACGTAATAGAGTCCGCCGAGACCGGCGATCATGCTGCCGGCGCAGGTGGCGACATACTTATATTTTGTGACGTTGATGCCCGCCGCGTCCGCCGTGTTGGGGTTTTCACCCACAGCACGAAGCTGGAGACCGATGCGCGTGCGGCGCAGGATATACGCGCAGATAAACGCAATAATAACGGCGGCGTAGGCAAAGGAAACCGTAGGAGAGGAAAATCTTGCCGAACCAGCCGAGCTTACCGGAAAACGGGGTGATGCGCTGAAAAAAAGGCGCTCGTGCGCGAAAGGGCAATGGAGGGGACATCCGCGCCGGAGAGCTTGATGAGCGAGCCGCCGAAGAAGTTGCCGAAGCCGACGCCAAAGGTCGTCATTGCAAGGCCGGTGACGTTCTGGTTTGCGCGGAGCGTTACTGTGAGGAAGCAGTAAATAAGCCCCATCAGCAGCGACCCGAGCGAGGCACGACAGCAGGGGATCATGATGGCAAAGAAAGGGTTCAGCGCGGCCCGGCCGGCCGCCTGCTCATAGAGGAACGCCCCGATAACGCCGCTTATCGCGCCGACATACATGATGCCGGGATGCCGAGATTGAGGTTGCCGGATTTTTCCGTGAGCGTTTCGCCGGTGCTGCCGAACAGCAGCGGGATGCCCTGCACGATGGCGCGGGGATAAAGGACACAAAATCAAACATGCTCCGCCGCCTCCTTTCCGCCGGCTTGCGGAAGCTCAGCCGGTAGGTGATAAAAAACTCACAGCCGATGATGAAGAAAATGATGATGCCGCTGAGGAATATCGGCGAACGACTGGTTGAGGCCGAACACGGTCGAGATCTCGCCCGCGCCGCGGTCGAGGAACACGAGCAGGAAGCTTGTGAGGATCATACTGAGGGGGTTGAACTTTGCCAGCCACGAGACCATGACGGCCGTGAAGCCCTGGCCGCCGGCGATGGTGGTCGTGATCGTGTGGTCGGTGCCGGGCACGAGCAGAACGCCCGCGATACCGCACAGCGCGCCGGACAGCAGCATCGTGCGCACGATGACCTTGCCGACCTTGATGCCGACGTAGCGCGCGGTGCGCTCGCTCTCGCCGACGACGGATATCTCATAGCCGTGCTTGCTGTAGTTGAGGTAGATATAAACTATCACGGTCAGCACCGCGACGACGAGGATCGTCAGCAGGTACTTGTAGCCGCCGATCTGCGGCAGCCAGCCGGCCTCGGTGCTCTGGTTGATGATGCCGACCTTGCCCGAGCCCTTCGGCGACTCCCAGACGATGATGAAATAGGCCACGAGCTGCGTGGCAACGTAGTTCATCATGAGGGTGAAGAGCGTCTCGTTCGTGTTCCACTTGGCCTTGAAGATGGCGGGAATGACGGCCCAGACCGCGCCCGCGGCGATGCCGGCAGCTAGGATGAGCACGATGAGCAGACCATTGGGCAGCTTGTCGCCGAGGCAGATCATGCACGCCGCGGCGGCGAGGCCGCCCGCGAGCACCTGGCCCTCGGCGCCGATGTTCCAGAAGCGCATCTTGAACGCGGGCGTCACGGCCAGCGAGATGCACAGCAGGATGGCGAGATTCTGCCCCAGGATCCAGATCTTGCGCGGCGAGCCGAACGCGCCGCTGAACATGGTGCCGAACACCTTGAGCGGATTGAGGTGGGTGCACAGCGTCGTGATGAGCGCGCACAGCAGCAGCGCCAGCACGATGGCGATCGCGCGGATGCCCCAGGCCTGATACCAGGGCAGCGTGTCGCGCTTGACGATGTGGAACAGCGGTTCCCGGACTTTGTTATGCATGGGCTTCGTTCCTCCCAACTGCGTCATCATCATGCCGACGTCGCGCTTCGTGGCGCCGCGGCCGGGGACGATGCCGCTGACCTTGCCGCCGCAGAGCACGAGGATGCGGTCGGCCAGCTCGAGCAGCACGTCCAGATCCTCGCCGACGTAGATCACGGCAACGCCGCGCTCCTTCTGCCGGTTGATGAGGTCATAGATCGTGTAGGATGCGTTGATGTCCAGGCCGCGCACGGCGTAGGCCGTGAGCAGCACGGTGGGGGCGGAGGCGATCTCGCGGCCGACGAGCACCTTCTGCACGTTGCCGCCGCTCAGGCGGCGCACCGGCGTGGTCACGCCCGGAGTGTTGACGTCGAGTTCCTCGACGACGGTCTCGGCGAGCTTGCGCGGAGACTTGCGGTCGGTGAGGATGCCGCGGCCCTTGCGGAAGGAGCGGAGCATCATGTTGTCCGAGAGGTCCATGTTGCCGACAAGGCCCATGCCGAGGCGGTCCTCCGGCACGAAGGACAGCGCCACGCCCATCTCAGCGATGCGCAGCGGGTCCTTGCCGAGCAGCTCCTCGCGCGTGCCGTCGTCCTCGACGTAGCAGATGCTGCCGCCTTCCGTCGGCTGCAGGCCGGCGATGGCCTCGAGCAGCTCCTTCTGGCCGCAGCCGGAGATGCCCGCGATGCCGAGAATCTCGCCGGAGTTGGCGGTGAAGGACACATCGTCGAGCTTGACGATGCCGTCAATGCTGCGCACGGTGAGGTTCTTGACCTCGATGCGCGGCTTGGGGTCGACGGGGTCGGGCCGGTCGATATTGAGCGTCACGGCGTGGCCGACCATCATGTTCGTCATTTCCTGCGCGTCGGTGTCCTTGGTGAGCATGTCGCCCACGAACTGGCCGTGGCGCAGCACGGCCACGCGGTCGCTGAGCGCCTCGACCTCGTGCATCTTGTGCGTGATGATGACGATGGCCTTGCCGTCGTCGCGCATGCTGCGCAATACGGCGAAGAGCTTGTCCGTCTCCTGCGGGGTGAGCACGGCGGTCGGCTCGTCGAGGATAAGGATGTCCGCGCCGCGATAGAGCGCCTTGACGATCTCGACCGTCTGCTTCTGGGACACGGACATATCGTAGATCTTCTGGTTCGGGTCGAGGTCGAAGCCGTAGCGCTCGCAGATGCTGCGGATGCGCGCGGCCGTGGCCTTGAGATCAAGCTTTTCATCGAGGCCGAGCGTGATGTTTTCAGCGGCGGTGAAGACGTCGACCAGCTTGAAGTGCTGGTGGATCATGCCGATGCCGTAGCGGTAGCATCATCGCGCGGGAGCGGATGACGACCTCCTCGCCGTCGATGAGGATCTGTCCCTCGTCGGGGAAGTAAATGCCCGAGAGCATGTTCATGAGCGTGGTCTTGCCGCTGCCGTTTTCGCCGAGCAGCGCCAGGACCTCACCCCGGTAGATATCGAGCCAGACGCGGTCATTGGCGACGACGGAGCCGAAGCGCTTGGTGATGTCGCGCATTTTGACCGCTGCAATCTTGTTGTCCAATATGGTGTCCCTCCCGAAATGCCGGCAGACGCCGCACGGCGGCGGCGCGCTTTAAAGTACATATGAGGGAAGGCCCGGGTTGACAGGCCTTCCCTCTGCGGTAGATTCAGATATCAGCTGCCAAAGTTCTGGTCAAGCAGGTTGATGCCGTCGATCTGCACGTTGAAGTACGGAGCGGCGCGGAACTCGGACTCGTGGAAGTAACCGTCGCTGATGGCCTCGGTGTCGCCGGCGTTGTCGGCGTCGGTGTCAACATCGGCCATGTAGCTGGTCAGGGTCTCGCCCTTGACGGTGAAGGTGGAGGTGTCAAAGACGTGCAGGGTGCCGTCCTCGAGCTGCTTGGTGACTTCGGCAATCTTCTCGGCAGTGCCCTTGGCAGCGACCTTCTCGTTGACATCGGTCAGCACGACGGAGCCGGTCTTGAGGGTGCCGGTCCAGTCGGAGTCGAGCGAGGTGCCGTCCTGGACGGCCTTGATGACCATCTCATAGTACGGGGTCCAGTCGATGCGGGAAGAAACGATGAAGGTGTTCGGGCAGGCGGACTGGGTGCTGCCGTTGTAGGACACGTTCGGGACGCCGGCCGTCTCGCAGGCGGTCGGAGCGCCCATGGAGTCGGCGTGCTGGCTGATGAGCTTGCAGCCGCCGGCGATGAGCTTGTTGGCAGCTTCCTTCTCGAGGGCCTCATCGTACCAGGAGCCGGTGAAGGTGACGTCCATGGTCACGGTCGGGCACACGGACTTGGCGCCGAGGTAGAAAGAGGTGTAGCCGGAGATGACTTCCGCGTAGGTAAAGGCACCAACGTAACCCATCTTGGCCTGATCGGCGGTGAATTCACCGGCCTCGATCATCTCGTTGAGCTTCATACCGGCAGCGACGCCGGCGAGGTAGCGGCCTTCATAGATGGAGGCGAACGCATTGTGGTAGTTGCTGAGCTTCTCGGTGTGGGCCTTGGTGCCGGTGGCGTGGCAGAACTGCACCTTCGGGAAATCCTTGGCGGCCTGGATCATGAAGTCCTCGTGGCCGAAGCTGTCGGCGAAGACGACGTTGCAGCCGGCGTCCACGAGCTCGGCCGCGGCGTTGTAGCACTCCTGGCCCTCAGGGATGTTGGTCTTGATGATGTACTGATCCTCGCTCAGGCCGGCGTTCTTGCAGGCAGCCTTCGCGGCGTCGATGAAGTTCTTGTCGTAGGTGGAGTTCTCGTCATGCAGGCAGATGAAGCCGACCTTGATCTTGCTCTCGGCTTTGTCGCCGTCCTCGGTCTTGCTGCCGCAGGCGCACAGTGCGAACACCATGACGAGCGCGAGCAGCATCGAAACGAACTTTTTCATTCTCAGCTCTCCCTCAAATCATCAAAATTTGTATTTATCTGCATTGCTTGCGCAAAGAAGATACAAAAAAACATTGGCAGGAGCAGCCGTGTTACGGCGCTCCTGCCAATGTGGAACCGGGAAGATGCCGGTACGGCCATCTCCCGCGGGGAATTTCACATCGATAGTCCAGCAATTTACGGTGCCAGGTAGAAACGCCAAGCCATATCCTTTGGTATATATCGACTGCTATTTACGATCGCTCCCGCAGCGCGGGAACACTTATACGTTATCATGCGCGACCGGGGTTGTCAACCGTCGAAACGAGCGAATTTCACACTTTTGAAACATTTTCCCCGTCGATTTGCACAATCCCGCTCAGCAGAACACAATGCCGGTCTCGGGGTCCATGCTCTGCACGCGGGCAAGCGATTCCACGCGGTAGCCGCGTGCGCGGATGCGCGCGCCGCCGGGCTGAAACGCCTTTTCCACCGCGATGCCGGCGCCGACCACGGTCGCGCGTAGCCGAACGCCTTGCGGTATTCTTCCTCGGTCAGCACGTCGCTGTACGGATTGATACCGGAATCCTCCAGCAGTTCCTCGTCAAAGAGATGGTTTCCGACTTCGTCCGAAGGGTAGCTGAGCATGAGCGTGATCTTCTTCATGCCGGTGGCGATGCCGCGCAGCACGATGGCAAAGCGGTTCCGGGAGAGGATCGGGAAAATGACGCCGATATGGTCGCAGCCGAATTTTGCTTTCACGTCATCGGCAATGTTCTGCACCGTCGCATAGTTGCCGGCGGCGCGGGCCACAACGGACTCCGTCACGGCGACGATATCGCGGTCGTGGAAGGTGATATGCTCCGTCTCGGAGGCGGCCATGACGCTGTCGCGCACCAGCGTGACAAGATCGTCGCCCTCCCGGACGATGGGGGTACGGATGCCGCGAACAACAGCACCAACAGTTCTCATAACGAAATAACCTCCGAAGTATTGGATTTCCGCCGATATTATGCTACAATACCGTTTGTCTGTAAAGAATTAATTTTCGATTTTTGCAAGTATTCTATTTGCGTCAGTCAAAAAAAAGCACATTTTGCAGGAGTTGCCATGAAAAATCTCAAAAAAATTTTGATCGTCTGCACCTTTTCGTCGCTTTGGCTCTTCTGGCCGGCTGCGCTTCCGGACCCGCGCCGGAGGCTGCTGCCACAGAAGCACCAACCGCGACGCCCTCTCCGACGGCTACGCCCGCACCGATCTCATTCGAGGCTGCGGCTGAGGCGAATCGCGCAGAGCTGCGCACGTTTTCAGATTACGGCAGTGTTTTTCCGCCGTGCAGGAGAGCAAAGCCGAGGGAGACGGCGCGGACGTTCCGGCGCATTCCTCCGCGCTGCGTGCCGCAGCGTCGCCGGAGGATCTTACGGAAAGCGACATCCTCTGTGTTGACGGTGAGTATATCTATACGCTTACGGACAAAAATCTCACGATCTTTCATCTGAGCGGTGTGGCGGGGGAGCTTATTTCCACTACGCCGGTCGGTACCGCCTGGAGCAGCTCCGGAGACGGTTCCGGCAGCTTTGCCGGCAGTGAACGTACGCCGCTCGCGCTGTTCCTTCGCGGCTCACGGCTCGCCGTTCTCCTGGACGTATACGGGTACGAGAGCTTCGCGGGCGAGATGCGCTATTCGGAATATGTCGGCGTCGATTTCTACGACGTTTCCGATCCGCACACGCCTGTGCTCCTCGCGAGCGCCGGTCAGAGCGGCGTATACTCCGATGCGTGGATGAGCGGCGGCGCTCTCTGCGTTGCGACGGACTTCTCCGTGCTGGACGTAGCCGGCACCGCAGATACGGACAAGTTCGTTCCGCGCGTACAGACCGCCGCGGACAGCCGCCAGCTTGAGGCCGAAAGCCTTTACGCGCTGCCGAACGGCGGCGAGGGCTGCACCGTGCTCGGCGGCTACTCTTTTTCGACGAGGCGGCGCAGAAAAAATGCCGTGTCCGTCTACGGCATCGAGGCGAAAACGTATACGCTGTACCCGGCAGTCTTTTCCTGACCGACACACGCTCCGTATCCGCCGAATCCCGCCGCATGAGCGACAGTGTGGGTGATTATACGGAATACGTTGAGCTCCTCTGCACCGATCTTTTTCCGCTTTGACTTTGATGCTTCCGGCATCCGTCCGGCAGCCTCCGGCGTTGTGAGCGGACTTCTTCCGGAAAGGAGTGCCATTGCGCCGTTTGGTTCCGGGTATGTCTGCCTTTCGGAAGTCTCGGGCTCTTATACAAATATGTATGTTGGCAAGGGCGGTCCCTGCTCCGGCCGCGGAACAGACCGGCAGCGCGCTTTATACGCTCGACGCCGCTCTTACCGTCACAGCGAAGCTCTCCGCGCTTCCGAACGGCGACTGTATCCTCTGGGCGGGCTTCACGCCGGAAACCGTGCTGCTCTCCGGCGAGAACGGATCCTGCACCGCCGATCTCTCCGTTCCCGGCACGATCACCGCCTTGCCTGGCGGCGATGCGATCCTGGCGGATGCGCTGCTTCCGTGGAAAAACGGCGGCTATGCCGCCTTCCGGCATGAGAGCGCCGGACAAATGGCGCTTGCGCTCTATGATTCATCTCTGAAGAAAACCGCGGAGCGCACGTTCGGCAGTGACTACAGCAGCACACTCGAAAGTCTGCAAAGCTATATCGCCCTGCCGGAGAAAAACCTTCTCGGCTTTGCCGCCGACGACAGCTATTGCCTGTATGCCGAAAAACAACGGAGAGATCGAATACTGCCTGAGCGTATTCCTGACTGACTGGGCCTGGAACGCCCGCGCTTTTGAACAGAACGGCTATCTCTGCATCGCGGATCGCCGCGAGGCGTTCGTCTATCTGCCGGACACGCTCGAAAGCGCCGCATCTTTTCTGTTCTGACCGCCCCGCTTCGGCAATCTTTTCATAATACGCCCAAAAATGGCGCTGTGGACAACCACAGCGCCATATCTTTTTCGGGGGGATGAGTGTCATGCAATTGGAGAGCGCCTATACCGACGGCTGCCTTTGTATCCGATATACCGGAGATCTCGATCATCACGCGGCGCGCGCGGCGTTTCGCGAAACAGAAGCGTTTATCGACCGTTTCCTGCCGCGGCGGTGCATTCTTGATTTCTCCGGCGTTTCGTTTATGGACCGCTCCGGCATTGCCGTTGTGCTCCGCGTGAAAAAACGGATGGAGGAAACGGACGGGGATGTCTTTCTGCTTGATCCGGCGCCGCAATGCGCAAGAGTTCTTCGCACGTCCGGGATCGAACGTTTTGTCGCAATCAAATTTACGGAGGAAAGGCCGCAAGATGAAATACGAAAACTACATAAAGCTGGAATTCCCCAGCAAAAGCTGCAACGAGGCACTGGCGCGGTCGGTAGCGGGCGTGTTCGCCTCGCAGATGGACCCGACGATGGAGGAGCTCGGCGATATCAAAACAGCGGTCAGTGAGGCCGTGACAAACTGTATCGTCCACGCTTACCCGGACTGCATCGGCAAGATCCTCATGCGCTGCCGGATTCTCGAGGATAACCGGCTGGAGATCGTTATCCGCGACTGGGGCCGCGGCATCGAAGATATCGGCAAGGCGAGAAAGCCGTTGTATACGACCGGCGGCGAGGAACGCAGCGGTATGGGCTTTACGATCATGGAGAGCTTTATGGATAAGCTCACCGTCCGCTCCACGCCGGGCGAGGGGACAAGCGTCATCATGCTCCGCACGCTCCCGCGCCGCGTGCGCGACCGCTGATGGAAAGCCGCGCGCAGCTTCTCCCGCGCGCACTCCGGCGACCGGGATGCCGTGCAGCAGATGATCGAGGAAAATACCGGCCTCATCTGGAGCGTCGCCCGCCGGTATTTTGGACGCGGGGTCGATGCGGACGATCTCTATCAGCTTGGCTGTCTCGGTTTTCTCAAGGCCATTGAGGGCTTTGACGAGCGGTTCGGCACGCAGTTTTCTACCTATGCCGTGCCGAAGATCGCCGGGGAGATCCGTCGCTTTCTGCGCGACGACGGCGCGGTAAAGGTCAGCCGCGGGCTCAAAGAGCGCGCGCAGCAGATCCATGCGGCACGGCGCCGTCTGGAGCAGACGCTCGGCAGGGAGCCGGCGCTTTCGAGATCGCCGCGGAATGCGGCGTGAGCGTGGAAGAGATCGCCGAGGCGGAGACCGCGGCCGCTCCGGCGGAAAGTCTGCAGCGCGAGAGCGGAGACGAAGGCTTCACGCTTGAGCACGTGCTCGGTGACTATGGGCAGGAGGATCGCGTACTGGAGAGCGTCGCGCTCCGTACGGCGATCGAGCGTCTGCCGGAAAAGGAGCAGCAGGTGATCAATCTCCGGTTTTTCCACGGCCTGACGCAAAGCGACTGCGCGCGGATCCTCTCCGTATCACAGGTACAGGTATCGCGCCTCGAACGCCGGGCAATGGAAAATCTGCGCGCCGTTATGCTCTGAGCTGTGCGGCAAGAATGCATGCCGCCGGAAGTGCAAGACCCCAGCGGCGCGTGAGCATTGCCGCAGCAAGACATATTGCCCCGGTACACGCCGAAACGATCCGAACGGCCTTGCAGTCGCCGCAGAGTGCATAGAGGATCCGTCCGCCGTCGAGCGGCTGCGCCGGAAGCAGATTGCATACCGAAAAATACAGCGATATGTCCCGGCACAGCTCCCACCACTCGCCGGGAAAGCGTGAGCAAAGCGCCGCCCACAGCAAACCGCACACCGGCCCTGCCGCCGCGCACACTGCCTCCGGAAGCGGCGACGAAAACGGTGTCATATCGAGGCACAGCCCGCTCAGACTCATGCGGAGAGAAAGGATCCGGCCACCGTACATCCATGCGGAAATACAATGGCCGATCTCATGAAAGAACACAGCGGGCAGAACCGCGGAGAAAATGCCGGAATCGTCCAGATAAAAGAGCAGGGGGAAGACAACGGCAGCTCCGGCGGTGATCTCTACCCGGCAGCGGCTCAAATCGCCGCCATGTAGAACGCCGGATTCAGATAAACGCCGTCGTGCGTAAGTTCAAAATGGAGATTCGGACCGGTGACCTTGCCTGTCGCGCCGACAAGCGCGATCTTTTCCCCGGCATTGACCTTCTGCCCCTCTTCAACATAGATCTGGCCGCAATGGGCGTACATCGTCGCGTAGCCGTCCTCGTGCTCTACGCGGAGAAACTTTCCGCTCGTGCCGTTCTCGCCGACTTCCGTCACCGTTCCGGACGCAAAGCAGACGATATCGTCGCCGGAGTTTGCTGCGAAATCCATGCCGTAGTGGAACTTTGTCTCGTTGTCGATCGGGTGCAGCCGGTAGCCGAAATCGGAGGATACTCTGGCGGAAAGCGGCTGAACGAAGGAGAACTTCGGCATGGGCGCGTCATAGGAGACATTGGCCGGAACGCCGAGATCGACGAACGGCTGCTGCTCTTCCATAAACGCCGCCATCGCCTCTTCAACGGCGGGGGACAGCTCTTCCGTGCCGGCTGGTTCCGTAAGTCCGAGAAACTCCGCGGCGTTGATCGTGACCGTGACCGGCATCGCAGCATCGTCCGCCGCTTCCGTCACACCTGCGACGGTTTCCTCCGTCCTATAGTCTGCTCTGTGGAAAGATTCTTCGACCGTACGGATCGTTTCGGATGTGCGGGCAGGGGAAGAGAAGCTTCGCGGCGGCCGCCGCAACAAACAGTCCCGCTGCCACATAGATGGTTGCGCGTTTTGCACGTTTCATTCCAAATCACACTCCTGCCAAAGCGTATTCGGACGAGTCACAAGCTATGAATCCTTTTTGTCGCTTGACTTTTCAGGCATATTTTGGTAGAGTACATCAGTAAACAAAATACGCGGATATAGTTCATCGGTAGAACGACGGCTTCCCAAGCCGTAGAGGTGGGTTCGATTCCCATTATCCGCTCCACGGAATATCCCCATCGGTCAAACCGATGGGGATAGTTCATATGACCCCATGACGCTTGCAAAACGCTGGGAACACCTTTGCGGTGCAATCAATATTTGAGGGAGAGAAGAAAGGAAGCTGCCGGAAGATTTGCGCGGCACCAGAGAAAAATATAGGGGAATCCAAATGCTGGATTATAACGCGGACCATTATTGCCCGGTGTACAAAAAAAAGGTCATCTGTGCCGATTTGTGCTACGATTTCTGTGCTGTTTAGGCCGACTGTTCAAAATTTCCTCGACGCCGGAGTTGCAGGAAGTAGAGGACATCGAGACAGCGCGAAAGATTTGTGAAGACTGCCCATACAGCGACCTCGGCGGCGGCATGGACGAGTGGGTGCCGGATTTCTAATGGCCTTATAAAGAAATCAGCTTACAGCGATGACCGCCGTAGGCTGATTTTTTTACTGCCGCTGTAAAAACACCGCAGTCAGTGAAAACAAGATTGATGAGCAAACACAGCAGTGTGCCGCAGAGCGTCGGCAGTGCGGCGGCGAGCGCCGTCCATGTCCGGCTGCCGGTCTCTTTTTTATGGAGAGAAGCGTTGTAGAGCACGGCCAGTGCATCAGTGTAAACACAATGACGCACGCTGCTGTCTTTCCTGTCCAGCCGTTGGCGAGCAATATTCCGCTCATGGCTGCGGCAGAAAGCGTCCGGTTGAGCGCACCCTCGGCCATATAGATCATCATGGCAACGGGGATCACCGTTTCATTGGCTGGGAATCCCAGAATGAAGGCCAGCAGGATCACGCCGTCCATACCGAAAAATTTTCCGATTGGATCGATCACGTCCGACAGATACCGCAGCAGGGAGACATTTCCGACGGAAAAATTTCCCAGCAGCCAGAGAACCAGACCGGCGGGCGCGGCAACGGCAGCGGCCCGCCCTAAGGACGAATACCGTCCGATCAAGGAACGAGCGGACAAGGATCTTTCCGAGTTGCGGCTTTCGGTACGGCGGCAGATCCAGAAGATAAGAGGACGGCTCCCCGCACAGAACCGTGGCGGATAAAAGCCCTGTCGCGCCAAACGTGGCGGCAATGCCGTGACATACGACACCCGTCAGCATAAGCGCGGACACAATAGGATTACGCGAGGAAAAAAAGCGCCGAGCAGGAAAATCAAAATCGGAAAGCGCCCGTTGCAGGGGACAAAGCTGTTGGTCAGGATGGCCAGCAGCCGTTCCCGCGGCGAATCGATGATGCGGCAGCCCACCACCCCGGCGGCATTGCAGCCAAACCCCATCGCCATTGTAAGCGCCTGTTTGCCGCACGCGCGGCAGCTCTCGAACGGCTTATCGAGATTGAACGCCATGCGCGGCAGATAGCCGACGTCTTCAAGGAATGTGAACAGCGGAAAGAAGATAGCCATCGGCGGCAGCATGACGGATACGACCCATGCGGTCACCCGGTATACGCCAAGGATCAGCGCATCATGCAGCCAGAGCGGGATTCCGGCGGCGAGAAGCCAGCGTGAGAGAATATCGCCAAAGGAGAAAAGCATGGAGGAAAAAAACGCCGAAGGGTAGTTTGCGCCCTGCACCGTCAGATAAAAAGAGAATCAGCAGCAACAGCAGCATGATCGGAATGCCGAATTTTTTCCGGTCAGGATGCGGTCGGCCTTCCGGTCACGGGAAAAACCGTTTTGATGCGCCGCTGAAACGACCTCCGCCGCAATATCGGCTGCACGGCGGAGAAGCATCGTTGCTGCCGCTGCCGCGGTTTCCCCGGCGCGGTCGATGCGCTCTCTCCCGAGACGGACAGCTTCCGAAAGAAAAGGATCCTCCTCCAGCGGTCTTCCGAGCTTTTTCTCCAGTGCGCAAATCGCAGTATCGCCGCCGGTCAGAAGCTGCATCGCTATCCACCGGTGATTTGGCATAGACCCGGGAAGCAGCTCATCCAGCCGCGCCTCGATCGAAAAGAGCCCCGCCTCGATCGCTTCGCCATAGCGCACCGGAATTGGCTTGCGGTGTCTCTCCTGCGCGGCGGCCACCGCTGCACGCAGCAGGGCAGGTAGCGTTTTTTTCTGCCGCGCGCTCGTTCCGACAACGCGCACGCCGAGCAGCTGCGATAGCCGCGGAAGATCCACGGTGATGCCGCGCTTTCCGGCCTCGTCCATCAGATTCACGCATATAACAACGTGATCCGTGATCTCCATGACCTGCAGGGCAAGATAAAGATTCCGCTCGAGCGCCGTGGCGTCGCAGACAACGATCACCGCGTCGGCGCAGCCGAAGGAGATATATTCCGCCGCGACCTCCTCTTCCGGAGAACGGGCGGAGAGAGAATACGTTCCCGGCAGATCAATGAGCTCAACGGCCGCCCCGTCGATGCTGCATGTTCCCGCCGCCGTCGCGACCGTTTTCCCCGGCCAGTTTCCGGTATGCTGGTGCAAGCCGGTCAGCGCGTTGAAAAGCGAGCTTTTTCCCAACGTTCGGGTTCCCCACCAGCGCAAAACGGTAAGTTTCCGCCATTACGTTTTCGCCTCATGCGGCAGGCGGACGAACACGGAGGCGCTGTCCCCGGCGCGGAGCGCGATCACCGTGCCACAAATTTCGTAGGCCGTCGGATCACCGAACATGCTGCGAAAGAGGCATCGTATTCCCGCACCCTCCGCGAACCCGAGATCGAGAAGGCGGCGGCTTAAGGCACACTCCGGCAATATATCCGTGATAATTCCCTGCGTACCGGGCTCCATATCTCTCAGAGAAATGATTGATTCCATGGCAAATTCCGCCCTTTCCGGTAATGTCTTTCCTCTGTATTTCTATTCGGGCGCACTCGTCCGGTTCCTTGACTTTTGCGCGGAAGAGTCTACCATAAAATAAAAAACATTGAGGATATGACCATGGTTGAAGTTGTTGCAGCGCTTGTCCACGATACGGAAAACCCGCGGCGCTTTCTCATCTGTCAGCGCCCGGCGCACAAGGCGAGGGACTGCTCTGGGAATTTGTCGGCGGCAAGGTCGAGCCGGGGAAACGAAGAGGGAAGCCCTCGCGCGCGAATGCCGGGAGGAGCTTGGCGTCGCAGTTTCGGTCGGTGATGTCTATATGGAGCTGACGCATGATTATCCCGATCTCACCATCCGCTTAACGCTGTTCCATGCGAAGATCACGGACGGCGTGCCGCAGCTTCTGGAGCACTGCGCCATGGACTGGATCACGCCGGAGGAGATCGGCAGCTACGATTTCTGCCCGGCGGACGAAGAGATCCTCGCCCGGCTCCGGCTTGAGGGAAAAACGGCAGCGGAATGATGCTTCCGCCGCCGTTTTCTCTCTGCTTCAGCGTCCGGGGAACGCCGGATTCATATAGTAGACGTTGTTTTGGTTGAGCTTTTCCGTAACGAGCCCCAGCGCCTCGCCGAAGCGCTGGAAGTGGACGACCTCCCGCTCACGCAGGAATCGAATCACGTTATTTACGTCGGGATCGTCCGAGAGCCGGAGAATGTTATCGTAGGTGGCGCGCGCCTTCTGTTCGGCGGCAAGGTCCTCGGTGAGATCGGCGATCACATCGCCGCTGACGCCGATGCTGATGGCGTTCCACGGCACGCCCGCCGCGGCCTGCGGAAATACGCCGAGCGTATGATCGACGAAGTAAGCGTCAAAGCCCTGCGCCTTGATCTCCTCCGGCGTCAGATTCCGTGTGAGCTGGTGGACGATCGAGCCGACCATTTCCAGATGCCCGAGTTCTTCCGTGCCGATGTCGGTAAGGATCCCCTTGACTTCATCGCTCGGCATGGCAAAGCGCTGACTCAGATAGCGGAGCGACGCCCCCAGTTCGCCGTTCGGTCCGCCGTACTGGGAGATGATGACCTTGGCAAGCGCCGGGTTCGGATTAGCAATTCGGACAGGATACTGAAGATTCTTCTTATAAATAAACATGCGTCAACCCTCCGTGCCGCCGCGGTATTCCCACGGCCAGGGGCTTTTCAGCCAGGTATACGTTTCCGCGTTGAGAAGATCGCGTTTGGTGATCGGCCCATAGAGCTTTTTGCATAGCGCTGCGCGCCTTCCTCGGCAAGCCGGAGCAGATCCTGATAGGCACCAAACGCCTCCGCGTCACCAGCGTGCGTGTCGAGATACAGGGAAAGATCGTGCGCGGCAAAATCGATCGCCATGAGCTCGGCAAGCGGAACGTTCGGCGCGGCGTCGTTGACCATGTTCCCGAACGGCAGATCGAGTCCCGGGAAAAAGCGTGCCGCGTGCAAGCGCTTTGTCCGGCTCATACTGCGCCTGCGCGTTTTCCTGCGCAGGGACGAATGCAGCTGCCAGCGGCGCGCAGGACGGCAAAGCGCCGCATTTATATCCGCAGACGGCCTCCGCGGATCCCTTTACTATTCAAAACGATTCCTCCAAAATAACCGGATAGAGAGCTCAGCTCTCAGCCCATCGTATGCCGAAAGGAAACGCCGTGACCGTTTTTTTGAAAAACATAAAATCGCGGTTGCTTTTGGCATGTAGATGTTATACTATTATGTAAAGTGGAATATTACGGAACCATGGAATGGGGTTAACGATATGAAAGAGATTTTCAAGAAGAAAACGGATGAAAGCGGCGCCGGTTCTGCGCCTCTCGGCGGGACAACATGGTACGGTGTGGACAAGCTGTTATTTGTCCGGATCGGCATTGCCGCCGTTTTGCTCTGTCTCGGTCTCTTTCTGCAGCTGGGAGACGGCATAACGCTTCTCCTGCTGCTGCTCAGTACGCTCATCAGCGGTTTTGACGTGCTGTATCAGGCCTGCGTCCGGCTCGTCCGGGAACACCGTCTTGGGAGGAGCTGCTCGTTTCCATTGCAGCGATCCTCGCCTTTACGATCAACGAAGGCTATGAGGCTGCCGCCGTCATGCTGATCTATCAGGCCGGGTGTATCGTCCGCGCGTACGCCTCCGCTCTTACGAAGTCCAGCTTCCGCGACCATGTGGACCCCTATGTGGCGAGTGTCACCGTTCTCCGCGGTGAGGAAAAGACCTCCATTCCGCCGGAGAATGTCCAGCTTGGCGATATCCTTATTCTCGAACGCGGCCAGCGCGCTCCGGCCGATCTCGAAATTCTGGAAGGCTCCGTCACGCTCGATCTCGCCCCGATCTTCGGGCATACCGCCCGCCGCGAAGTCACGGCCGGACAAAAGATCCCTGCGGGCGCTGTCAACAGCAGCGCTGCCGTGCGCTGCACGGTGCTTGCCACCGCCTCCGATTCCGTTTTCGCCCGCGAGATCGACACCGTTTCCGATCCGGAGGCTGTCTATGGCCCCGAGGCCGATTCGGTGGAACGCTATGCGAGAGTTTACGCCCCGTTCGCTCTCGGTGTGAGCGTCCTGATCGCGCTTCTCCTTCTGATCTTCTCCACGGTCCCGACCGAGGAAGCCATCCACCGCGCGCTTGTTCTTCTCATTATTGCCTGCCCGACGGCGTTTCTTGCACCGCTGCCTTTCATGTATCTTGCCGGCCTTTTCCGCTCGCTGCAAAACGGCGTTGTTGTGAAGGACGCCTTCGTTCTGGACGGCCTTTCCCGCGCAGGCGCGGTTGTGTTCGATAAGGACGAGATGCTATCCACCGGCTTTTACCGTGTATCCTCCGTGAAGTCCGAACGGCTCGATCCCGCGGTGCTGCTCAAGGTCGCGGCGCATGCCGAATCCGGCTCATCCACCGCCGTCGCCGCATCCATCGCCAAGGCGTACGGACAGGCGATCGACGCCTCTCTCATTGAAGAATTCACCGAAGAGCCCGACGGTATCACCGCCGTGATCGACGGATCGACATCCGCATGGGCGATGCGGCCTATATGGAGAAAAACGGCGTCACTGTTACCGACCCAGTAGGGGACAGCATTACCGTGTATATGGCCGTCAACGACCAGTATGCCGGCTGCATCTATCTCTCCGATACGATCCGCGACGATGCCAGAGCCTCCTTCAGCGCCGTGTCCGGCGCGGGATGCAGTGCATCATGCTCTCGGCGGACAGTCCCGAAAAGACCCGTACCGCTGCCGTTTCCGCCGGTGTGCGCGAGTATTACGCGCAATGCATGCCGATGGACCGTCTGGAAAAAATCCAGGAGATCAAGGACCGCTTCCCGGTCAACAGCGTTTTGTATATGGGCGAGGCAAACGGCGATACCGCGTGCTTCAATGCGGCGGATATCGGCGTGTGCATCGACGGTCTCGCGTCCGAGGCCTCCATGCAGACGGGCAGCGCCGTTATCATGGACAAGACGGCTGCGCCCATCGCCGGCGCGATCGACGCGGCAAAGGCCACGCGCTCCACAGTACGGCAGCTGATCCTTGCCGTTCTCGCCGTCAAGGCCGTGCTCCTCGTTCTGGCGCTCCTCGGCGTTACCTATCAGCTTTGGTTTGCGGCCATGGTCGATACGGTTGCCGGTATTGCGGGCATTCTCTATTCCTCCCGCATCTGGTCTGAGCAGAAATAAATTTTCCATAAACTTTTGAAACGGGTTGGAATTGCTCCAACCCGTTTCAGCCTGTCGAAAAAGCCTCGCAGAGTTTGCGCCCGCAGGCGCAAATAAAGTGAAAAACATTTTTGCCGGCGGCGTGTACGTCGGCAAAAACTTTTCGGCTCGCAAACGTGCGAGCGTAAGCGAGTGCGCTGCGGCGAGCCGCAGCCTTTTTCAAACGAGAGCCCAACGAAGTGGGTCTCGTTTGAGCTTGTCAAAAAGTTTTTGACAAGCTCAAACGGGTTGGAATTGCTCAACGCGTTTTCCCTCTCCCGGAAAAGCATTGCCATGGGAGCGGTTTTATGGTAGAATCAATAAGATAAGAAAGGGGAGCGGTATGAAAATTCTCGGCATTGACCCCGGCGTCGCTACCGTCGGCTTTGGGCTGGTGGAATCCTCCGGCATGCATCAGAGGATGATTTCCTGCGGCGTCATCACGACTCCGGCGCATACCCCGCTCTCATCGCGCCTTGACCGGATCTATTCGGATCTCGAGGAGCTGATCCGCTCCTGCGATCCGGATGCTATCTCCATTGAGGAGCTTTTCTTCAGTAAAAACATCACGACAGGCATCCCTGTTGCGCATGCCCGCGGCGTCATATTGCTCTGCGCGTTTCGCTGCGGCGTGCCGGTGTATGAGTATACGCCCATGCAGGTCAAGCAGGCGGTGGTGGGGTACGGCAAGGCGGAAAAGCGCCAGGTGATGGACATGGTGCGCCGGATTTTGCATCTCAGCGCCGTGCCGCGCCCAGACGACGCGGCGGACGCGGTAGCCATCGCGCTCTGCCATGCTCGCAGTGCCACATCGCTTTTTAACAAGGGAAGGAGACCGGGAGCTGTGTTCTACTATATAGAAGGCGTCGTTTCCTGATCGACGGGTCCGTCGCCGTCGTGGACTGCGGCGGTGTGGGATATGCTGTCAATACCACGGTCAACTCGCTCTCGCGGGTCCGCATCGGCGAAGACCCGGTTTTATACCTGCACGATCATCCGGGAGGACTGCTTTGATATTTACGGCTTTGCGAGCGCGGAGGAAAAGCGCAGCTTTGAGCTTCTTACCGGCGTTTCCGGCGTTGGCGCAAAGGCGGCGCAGGCGATCCTCTCCGCGAACACGCCGGAATCCCTCTCTCGCTATTATGTCCGGCAACGAGAAGGCGCTGACGGCAGCCCCGGTATCGGAAAAAGATCGCACAGCGCGTGATCATGGAGCTGAAAGATAAATTCTCCGGCGGCGCCGTCGGAGGACAGTTCTTTCGGCTCATCCGGGCGCTTATGCCGCCCGCCGGCGGCATCACGGCGGAGACAAGCTCTCCGATGCGGCGGCGGCGCTTGGCGTGCTCGGCTACGGCGGAAACGAGATCGCCGCAGCGCTCAAGGGACTGGATATTCAGAATCTGTCCGTCGAGGATATCGTGCGGCAGGGGCTGAAAAAAATGATGAAGTAAAAGGAGGCGGGCAGCTTGGCGATCAGCTTTTTCGGATGCGGAGCAGGAAAATGAATTGATAACCCGATCCACGGCTCTGCCGGAGGATGCCGGCGAGGGCTCGCTCCGCCCGCGGTATCTGAACGAATATATCGGGCAGGAGCGCGCAAAGGAAAACCTCCCATTTTCATTCAGGCAGCAAAGATGCGCGGGGAAGCGCTTGACCACGTCCTTCTCCACGGCCCTCCCGGACTCGGAAAACGACGCTCGCCGCCGTTATCGCCAACGAGATGGGCGTAAATATGCGTATCACCTCCGGGCCAACCATTGAAAAACCCGGCGATCTTGCGGCGCTTCTCACAAATCTGCAGGAGAACGACATTCTCTTCGTGGACGAGATCCACCGCATGAACCGCGCGGTCGAGGAGATCCTTTATCCCGCGATGGAGGACTTCGCCATCGACATCATCATCGGCAAGGGGCCTTCCGCGAACTCCATTCGGCTCGATCTGCCGAAATTTACGCTCATCGGCGCGACAACACGCTCCGGCCAGCTTTCCGCGCCGCTGCGCGACCGCTTCGGCGTCATTCTCCGGCTGGAGCTGTATACGCCGGAGGAGCTCCGCCGCATCGTTGAGCGCAGCGCCGGTATCCTCGGCATAAGCATTGAGCACGACGGGGCGGAGGAGATCGCCCGCCGCAGCCGCGGCACGCCGCGTATCGCCAACCGCATCCTTCGCCGCGTGCGCGATTTTGCGCAGGTGACGGCAGACGGCGTTATCACAAGGCAAGTGGCGGACGAGGCGCTCAACCGGCTGGAGATCGACCATCTCGGGCTCGACTCTCTCGACCGGCGCATGCTCCGCAGCATCATCGAAGTTTTATTCCGGCGGTCCGGTCGGCGTGGAAACGCTCGCCGCCACGATCAACGAGGAATCCGTTACGCTCGAGGATGTCTACGAACCCCTACCTTCTGCAGCAGGGATTCCTCACCCGTACCCCGCGCGGCCGGTGCGTTACACAGAAGGCGTACGAGCACCTCGGCATCCCGTTTCACGGTCAGCAGCAGCTCGAACTGTGATTTTACCGGGGAATTTGGAAAAAACTTCATAATTCCTTCATATTTCTCTTGACTTTGTTGGTAAAAAACAAATATAATCCGTTTATAAAATGGTTTTTTATGGAAGATTTTCAGTGCTTCAGCGATGAGCAGCTTCAGCAAATGTCTGTTTCCGGCTCGGTCGGGGCGGAAGATGCGTTAGCGGCTCGGTACAATCAGCTTGTCCGGATCTGCGCAAGACCGTATTTTTTGCCGGAGGGGACAGCGAAGATCTCACGCAGGAGGGAATGCTTGGCCTTCTCTCCGCAATCCGCGAGTACAGACCCGCGCAGGGCGTTCCTTTCAAGGCGTATGCGGAGTTGTGCATCCGGCGGCGGATCTTCAGTGCGATCAAATCGGCGTCTTGTTTGAAGCATATCCCTCTCAACAGCGGCGTATCGCTGGAGGATGCATTCGGCAGCGAAGGCATCCGTCCCGGTATGTATGCGGCCCTTGATTTACGGAACTCCCGGAAGAACAGGTTTTGGCGAGAGAGCGCACAGACGAATTTTTTTCCAGACATTTTCCCGGTGCTTGTCACCCTTTGAACAGAAGATCCTGCCGTTGTATTTAGCGGGATATTCTTATTCTTACATGGCCGCGGCCAGCGGACGAACCGAAAAAGCGGTAGACAACGCCATACAGCGGATCCGGCGCAAGCTCTCCCGGATAATTTCTTCAGGCGACAACAGCGAAAGCTGAACGCAATATCAAGCCCAAGGGCAGAATCAAAGAGAGGATCAGCAAATGTACGAGGACAAGACCCTGGTATGCAAAGAGTGCGGCAACGAGTTCGTTTTCACCGCCGGTGAGCAGGAGTTTTATGCGGAGCGCGGCTTCCAGAACGAGCCCCAGCGCTGCAAGGCCTGCCGTGACGCGCGCAAGAACTCCGCTCGCGGCCCCGTGAGTACTTCACGGCTACCTGCGCCGCCTGCGGCGGCGAGGCTCGCGCGTGCCGTTTGAGCCCAAGTCTGACCGTCCGGTCTACTGCAGCGATTGCTTCGCCAAGATCAAGGCGAACCAGCAGTAATTTGACGTTCAGGGTCATCTGACCACAGGAAACGGAGCGGATTTTCCGCTCCCGCTTTCGGTTTTTCTCAATTTCGTCGAAACCGGTTGAAAAATAGGAACAGCATGGGTATATACATCTATACACTTCTTAGGAGGCCAAACAATGTACCAGATTGAAAAGACTACTCTGATCGCCGAGATCATGGAGAACGCTCCGTTTGTCGCGCCGATGTTCCAGGCGATCGGCATGCACTGCATGGGCTGCGCCATGGCGAGCGGCGAAAACGTCGAGGAAGCCTGCGCTGCGCACGGCGTCGATGTCGATAAGTTTGTCGAGAAGGTCAACGAGTTTATCGCGGCTCAGGGCTGAAATTCAAAACGTAAAAGCGGCGAGGGCATATAGCGTCCTCGCCGTTTTTCATAAGGTTTATGGATCATACATTTAGATTACCGCCGCGCCTTGCGGCCATCTCCGCGCTCGTTCCGGACGGCGCGCGCCTTGCCGACGTCGGGACAGACCACGCGCTGCTTCCCATCCGCCTTTTGCTGGACGGAAAGATCCAAAGTGCCGTGGCTACGGATATCCGGCCCGGTCCGCTCTCCCGCGCGAAGGAAAATGCCTATGCCGCCGGCGTGCAGGACCTTTCCTGCGTCCTCTTCGACTGGCTGACCGGCGTCTCGCCGGACAGTGTCGATACGGTCGTGATCGCCGGTATGGGCGGGGAGAATATCGCGGCGATCCTTCGCGCCGCGCCGTGGGCGTGCCGGAATGCCCTTTGCATCCTGCAGCCGATGTCGAGGCCGGAGGAGCTTCGCGCCGCGCTGCCGTCGCTCGGGCTTACGATCCGCGCAGAGCGGCTTGTGCGTGACGCCGGACGGCTCTATTCCGTTCTCGTCGTGCGCGCCGGTGCTCCGGAGGCTCTTTCCGCAGGAGAGCTGTATTGCGGGAAGTATTCGCTGGTCTCGGACGACACGCTGTTCGCCGATATTCTCACGGAACAGGACAAACAGCTCGATATCGCCGTTCGCGGTCTGGAACGCTCCGGACGGGAGTGCGACCGTGAGAGGCTGAACGCGCTGCGCCTTGCCGCGGCGGACATTGCGGAAATGAGGAGGAAATACCATGGCGACGGTTCGTGAAATAGCCGGTTATCTGGAAGAGCGTGTACCATCCTCGCTCAAACTCGATTTTGATAATGTTGGGCTGCTCTGCGGCTTTCCGGAACGCGAGGTGAGCCGTGTGCTCGTCGTGCTGGATATCACGCAGCAGGCCATCGAGGAGGCACTGTCGCTTCATGCGGAGCTGATCGTCTCCCATCATCCGGTCATCTTTACACCGCTGCGCCGCGTCTGCACGGACGCACCGGACGCAAAGCGCGTCATTGCTCTTTTGCAAGGGAATCTCTCTGCCATCTGTCTGCACACGAATCTCGACGCGCTTGAGGGCGGCGTAAATACGGCTCTTGCCAACGCCGTCGGCGGAGAAGAGCTGGAGTATACGCCGGACATCGGCTGCTTCTGCCGTCTGCCGGAGGCGATGCCGCTTTCAGCGTTCCTCGCCCAGACGCGCGCACAGCGCCTCCGCGCCCGATATGGTATTATGACGCCGGACGCCGTGTAGAATATCTGGCGCTCTGCGGCGGCGCGGGTGGGGACATTCTCTATGAGGCGCAGCGCGGCTGTGACACGGTACTGACCGGTGAGATCAAACATCACCAGTGGATCGACGGCGCGGAGCTGGGGCTGAATCTCATGGAAGGAGGCCACTTCGCCACCGAAAACGTTGTCATGCCGTCCCTCGCAGAAATGCTGCGGCAGGGCTTCCCGGAGATCGACGTATGTCTTTCGCGGCTGCAGGGGCCGCTCTCGCGCGGATTCGGATTCTAAAACAAGCATATTTGCGGGCTTATCCCCATAGGATGCATTGAAATCATGTACAGGGGGGTCTGACCGTGTCTGAATCAACGATTTACGAGGACATCGCTCTCCGCACGGACGGAGATATATATCTTGGTGTGGTGGGTCCGGTTCGACGGGCAAGTCCACCTTCATCAAGCGCTTCATGGAAACGCCTCGTTATTCCGCGCATAGATAATGTCTACCGGAAAGAGCGTGCCCGCGATGAGCTGCCGCAGAGCGGCTCCGACGCACCATTATGACAGCGGAACCGAAATTCATTCCGGAAGAAGCGGTGACGATCCGTCTCGGCGAAGATACCGATCTTCCGTCCGGCTGATCGACTGCGTCGGCTACATGGTCAAGGGCGCTTCCGGCCAGTTTGAAGACGGCGTTGAACGCATGGTGACAACGCCGTGGTTCGATAAGGAGATATCTCTGACCGAAGCAGCGGAGCAGGGAACCTATAAGGTCATCGCCGAGCACTCGACGATTGGGCTGGTCGTCACCTGCGACGGCACGATCTGCGAGATTCCCCCGTGAGGACTATGTCCCGGCGGAGGAGCGCGTGATCCGCGAGCTGCAGGAGATCGGAAAGCCGTTCACCGTTGTTCTCAACAGTGCCGAACCAAACGCGGAAAGCGCAAAAGCTCTGTGCCGATCGATCCGGGAGAAATACGGCACGGGCTGCGTCTGCGTAAACTGTCTGGAGCTGTCGGAAAACGATATCAGCGAGATCCTCAAATCGGCGCTGTGTGAATTTCCGCTCTCCGAGCTGGACGTTTTTCTGCCGAGTTGGGTGGATGCGCTGCCGATCGAGCACCCGCTGCGTACATCGCTCTATAACGGCGTGCGTGCCTCGGCGCAGAGCATTCACCGTATTCGTGACGTCTATCCGATGGCGGACACGCTGCGGGCGGAGGATAACATTCTCTCCGTATCTGTTGCGGCGCTGCAGATGGGGCGCGGCATCGCGGATATCCGGGTTGACCTGCCGAGAGCGCTCTATTATCAGACGATCAGCGAGCAGTCCGGCTTTGCTATCCGCGATGACGGCGATCTGATGGCGCTTCTGACCGAAAATGCGCGGCATCAAGAACGAATACGACCGCATCAGCAGCGCTCTGAAAGATGTCCGGGAGACCGGATACGGGATCGTTGTGCCGTCGCCGGATGAGCTCAAGCTCGAAGAGCCGGAGATCGTCCGGCAGGGAGGACGCTACGGGTGCGGCTCAAGGCCTCCGCGCCGTCCATCCATATGATCATGGCGAACATCGAAACCGAGGTCAGCCCCGCGCTCGGCGGGGAAAAAGCCTCGGAGCAGATCATCAACTTCCTCCTGCAGGGCTTTGAGGGCGACACGAGCCGGATTTGGGAGTCGAACATCTTCGGCAAATCGCTGTATGATATTGCGAGCGAAGGCGTTATCACAAAGCTTCGGCAGATGCCCGTCAATGCACAGGCAAAGCTGCAGCAAACGCTTACACGCATCGTCAATGAAGGCGGCGGATCCCTGATTTGCATAATCATATAAGCAAACTTGCACGCCGAGGCGAAAAAAGCGCCTCGGCTGCGCATTTTTACTAAATTAGGTCTTGCATTTTTGTTATCTATGCCATATAATGACGCCATACTTGTATGGAGGGCTTTGCCATGAAAGAATTATCCAAGATCCGTTCCGCCGTTGCTCCGTCCGCAACGCTGGCGGTCAACTCGAAATTCAAGCAGATGAAGGCGGAGGGTATCCCCGTCGTAGGCTTTGGGGCAGGGGAGCCGGATTTTGATACGCCCGACCATATCAAAGGAAGCCGGCATCCCGCGCCATCCGGGAAGGTCAGAGGAAGTATACGCCGACGCCCGGCACGATCGAAGCGCGCAAGGCGGTCGCGTACCGCATGAAGGAAGACCTCGGCGTGGACTTTGATTATGACGCCATTGTCATCTCCAACGGCGCCAAGGCGTGCCTGTACGCCACTTTTTTTCACGCTGCTCGATACCGGCGACGAGGTCATTGTACCCGCGCCGTACTGGGTTAGCTATACCGAGCAGATCCGCATGGTCGGCGGCGTTCCGGTAATCGTCCCGACGACGGAGGCGCAGCATTTCAAAATGACGCCGGCACAGCTTGAAGCCGCCATTACGGATAAAACAAAGGCGCTCGTGCTCAACAACCCGTCCAACCCGACCGGCATGATCTACTCCAAGGAAGAGCTGGAAGCGCTTGCGGAGGTCTGCCTGCGTCACGATATTTACATCATCGCTGACGAGATTTTTACTACCGCCTCTGCTACGACGGACGCAAATTCACCAGCGTCGCAGCACTCGGCGAAGAAGTAAAGAAGCACACGATCATCATCAACGGCGTATCCAAGAGCTATTCCATGACCGGCTGGCGCTGCGGCTTTGCCGCCTGCGGCGACAAGCGCATTGCCAAAGTCATGACGAACTGCCTGAGCCACGCGCTCGGCAACATCGGCGCCATGAACCAGGCGGCGATGGCGGAAGCCATGCGCGGCCCGCAGGACAGCGTGGAGGAAATGCGCAAGGTGTTCGAGGAGCGCCGGAATTATCTCGTAGAGCGCATGAACCAGATCGACGGTGTGAGCTGCCTGAAGCCGGACGGCGCTTTTTATGTGATGATGAATCTTGAAAAGCTCATCGGCCGCACGCTCGGCGGGCGTGTGATCCATAACGCCGACGATTTCGCCATGGCATTTCTGGAAAAGGGCCTTGTCGCAGTCGTATCCTGCTGCGCGTTCGACGCGCCGAACTTTGTCCGCTGGACGTATGCCACGTCGCTCGAGACCATCAAAGAGGGCCTTGACCGGCTGGAGAAATTCCTGAAGGAAGGCTGAGTCCTTCCGCTCATAAAATGCATCGCCGCTC